>ENA-OQER01000021-OQER01000021.1-human-gut-metagenome-genome-assembly--contig:-NODE-21-length-74379-cov-6.388973_pt1 | contig 74379 bp, 89 predicted proteins | sample MGYA00242797_ERZ504639 | MGnify/ENA primary metagenome ERZ504639 (study PRJEB26092, sample SAMD00036306) | human gut metagenome | host: Homo sapiens | study: EMG produced TPA metagenomics assembly of... | reverse complement strand
CGATTTTCTTCCACTACCTTAAAAACTGCTTTCGTAAAATCCATCCCGATTTTCTGCAGCTACGTTTTCGTCAGCATGGCCTACGGCATGATGATGGCATCCGCCGGCTTTCCCTGGTATGATTCACTGCTGGTAAGTCTGACGGTCTATACGGGCGCGTTCCAGTTCGTTCTGATTACGTTTCTTTCTAGCGGCGCTTCCCTCATCACCATTGCGCTCACTGCACTTCTGATGAACAGCCGCCAGAGTTTTTACAGCATTACCTTCCTGAAGGAATTCAAACAGATGGGGCGCCGCAAGCTGTACATGATTCACACGATGACCGATGAGACATACGCCGTAAACTGTACCTTAGATCTTCCGAAAAAAGAAAAAGAGGACACCATGTTCCTCGTCGCTCTGTTCAGCCGCTACTATTGGATAGTTGGTTCGGTTCTTGGCGGCATTTTAGGCCAGATCGTTCCATTTGACCTGACGGGCCTTGATTTCTGTATGACAGCCCTGTTTCTCATTATCTTCATTGACCAATGGGAAAAAGCAGAGAAGTACACGCCGGCGCTCACCGGTCTTGGTATCGGTGTGATCTGCCTGCTGATCTTCGGTGAAAACCGCTTCATGCTCCCGGCGCTGCTGATTGTATCCGCCCTTTTACTTCTGTTCCAGAGAAAGGAGAACCTCGCATGACAACTTCATACTTTATAACCGCTGTCGCTGTCTCCGCTCTGATCACCTTCGGACTCCGTGCACTCCCGTTTTTTGCATTTTCCGGCAGCCGTAATGCCCGCATCACTCGAACGACTCGGCCAGGCACTGCCGTCTGCCATCATGGCGGTACTGATCATTTACTGTATGAAAGATATTCCCACCGGCGGTATCTCTGCCGCAGTACCGAAACTGCTCGCAGCAGCGGTCGTTTTTATCACCTACAAATGGAAACACCAGACCCTCGTCTCCATCCTTCTTGGAACCATTTCGTATATGATGCTTCTGCGTCTCTTTTAAAAAGAAACGGTGCAGTTCTGAATTCATGGCAGAAATTCAGAACTGCACCGTTTTTCTATTCTCTATATGCATTAGAAGGATTGGCAATTATTCGATGACTTCGTACTCTCCGTCGCCCGTCTTTTTGAATAACGGAAGCTTCTGCAGAAATACAATATCTTTTCGATCAGCAGCATCGCCCTCAGCAAGGATCGCTGCTTTTTTTACAACCTCTGCACTGGCATTCGCCATCAGGCATTCCAGTGCGTGCAGGGACTCGCCGGTGGAAATGACATCATCCAGCAGGCAGACACGTTTGCCGCGGATTTATCTGCGTCTTTTCCATCCAGATAAAGATGCTGCTCACCCGCTGTTGTAATCGAATGAACGGATGCGGAAACCACATCTTTCATGTAGGATTTTGTGCTTTTTCGTGCAACGATAAATTCTTTATGGCCCAGCTCTTTGCTTACTTCATACGCTAGGGCAATACCTTTCGCTTCTGCGGTGACAATGGCATCGACTTCTCCGATTTTTGCGGCCAGCTCCGGCGCACATGCACTTACCAGCTCGGTGTCACCAAGGACAACAAAGCTTGCAAACGCCATCTCCTCACTGATCGGGATAAATGGAAGTGTTCTTTTCACTCCGCAGAGCTCCATGCTGTATTCTTTCATACGATTTTCCTCTTATGTTACTGAATTTATAATCCAAGCAGTTTTGCAGCAACACCGGCCAGCATTCCGAGGAACGGGTTTGTTACTGCAGTGACAACCATTGTGGTTCCGCCGACGGCTGCATTGACAGCGAAGGCAGACGGCGCATCCAGTACAACGGTTTTGAAGATACCGAGTACAAACAGGAAACCTGCGATCGAAGAAGACGGAACAAATTTCCGATTTTCGGAAGCAGTTTCAGAAGCAGAATTACACCGATCACAACCATCATGATGACACCAGCCATACAGCGTGCGGTGCATTGGCAGTTGCGGAAATGATTGCCTCAACCGGGGCTCCTCCGAAAAAGGAAGAAAACATATCGGCCAGGGAAGAAATCACGGTCAGGTTATCGACGTTGTAATTTCCACCGGTTGCCATTCCTGCGGTAATTCCGCCGAAGGAAATGTTGGAACCAATGTTCAGGCAGACCATACCGAGTGCGCCGAGAATTACGTTGGCATTGATTGTAAATTTCTGGCGGACAAATTTATCATCCTCTACGACAATGCTGGATTTCTCTTTGTTGAAAAATGCATTGGCAATGCAGGATGCTACAACGGAAATGACGATGGTATAAACCAGGGTATTGGCACTGTCTTTGGTAAAGTAATAGGTGATCAGTGCTGCGGCCAGGGAAACACCGCCGGAAATGGCATCACTCTTGATCATATCGATCGCGGCCTTTACCAGAATGATACCGACACCGGCCATCATTCCATAGGCAACATCCTCACCTACAAAGTTTACGATTTTTGTCAGCAGTCCAAACACTCCGATCAGAGCCATAATCACACCGCCGATAAAAATCATCGTACAGCGTTCCGAACGGTCTTTTCCAGCCGTTCCGGCGTAAGTGATCGTCTCCGCCTGGAAGGAATTGGTGCGACACTCTGCGTAATCGTATTGCCCACCGCACCAACAAAGAATGCCAGCGCCGTCGGAACCGATGCAAATCCAAACGTCAGAGCAAGAAGACCCTGCGGCAGACCATTCAGCACAACGCCGATGATTGCCAGAAGATCTGTTAAAATGGATTTCATACTAAATACTCCTCCTCACTATGAAATATGTCGTTTTGAAGCAAAGAAAAGTGTAGCACCAAAACCGGTCAAAGTAAACCAGATCAGTCATGAAAAGTTTTTGTCAGTGATAATAAGTCAATCTTATATACAAAATATTATTATTTCTGTGTGCTAATAAATCAAGAGGATTTTTAAATGTCTGCATAACCAATAATCAATAGTTACAAAACTGGGTGCCATTATTTGGAATTGTGCATATAGAAGCGAAGAAAAAGATTTGCTATACTGAAGCTGTATGAGGGTTTTTATCACAGTTATAAGAAACGGAAAGGGGATTTTTACTTATGGCAATTACAGAGACAAAAACAAAATATGGACAGATTCATGGTACACCAAAAGAAGGCTACACCGTATTCCGCGGCGTTCCGTACGCAAAGCCGCCGGTAGGCGAAAAACGATTCTGCCGCCGGAAGAGCCGGCGTGCTGGGAGGGCGTTTATAAGGCGGATCATTTCGGATGCGTCTGCCCGCAGACCGAGCATGAGCCGGACTCCTTCTATGGAAAAGAATTTTATCTCGACCCGGAATTCGGCATGAAGCAGAGTGAGGACTGTCTGTACTTAAACATCTGGACACCGGCAAATACAGTGGATGAAAAACTGCCGGTTGCTTTCTGGATTCACGGCGGCGCGTTTATGCACGGCTTCAGCCACGAATCCGAATTTGATGGATCTGCTTACTGCGAACGCGGCGTGATTCTCGTTACGATCAATTACCGTCTCGGTGCTTTCGGATTTCTGGCACATCCGTGGCTGTCCGAGGAGAGCGGTGTCGGAAGAAGCGGAAACTACGCGATTCTCGACCAGATCGCAGCACTGAAATGGGTAAAAGAAAATATCGCAGCATTCGGCGGCGACCCGGAAAATATCACCGTATTCGGCCAGTCCGCGGGATGCATGAGCGTACAGACACTCGTCAGTTCTCCGCTGACTGAAAACTGGATCAGCAAAGCCATTTTCCAAAGCGCCGGCGGCTACGACACCGGACTGAACCGCGATATGCCGCTTTCCGAGGCAGAAACCATCGGCCAGGAATTTGTAGAGCTTAGCGGAGCAAAATCGCTGGAAGAACTGCGTGCGATTCCGGCTGAGAAAATTGTGGAGCTGCAGGAGGAGTTTGGCCGCGTAAATCCATCGAGAATGCTGAGCTTCGTGCCGAACATCGACAATCATCTGCTGACCTGCGGCTATAACGAGGCAGTAACCGAAGGAAAAATCAAGGACATCCCATACATGCTCGGATCAACCGCAGACGACATCGGCGTGTTCCCGGAGATGAAAGAAAAAGGCGAGCACGGCGGCATCTATAAGGGATGCATCAACTGGAGCCTTGCGCTGGAAAAACTCGGAAGAAAACCGGCTTACGTTTACTACTTCACCCGTGCCCTGTTAGGTGACGACGCCGGAGCGTTCCATTCCTCCGAACTCTGGTACATGTTCGGAACCCTGGGCCGAAGCTGGCGCCCGAAAACCGAAGGCGACTATGCCTCAGCAAAGAAATGATGGACGACTGGACTAATTTCATGAAAACCGGAAACCCGAATGCAGAGGGAAAAGACGACTGGAAACCATGCACAAAGGATGATCCGTATGTGCAGGTGCTGGATGTGAGAGAATAAGCAGAAGGAAATAAAAATGGCAATCGAATATAAAAGACTTACCCAAAAGGAACTGGATCTTTTCATTCAGATGAGAATCCATCAGCTTCGCGAAGAGGGGGCAAAAGAAGAAATTGATTTAGCACCTGCGTTAAAAGATTACTATGAACGTCATATGGCGGATGGTACTTTTGTATCTTGGATTGCTGTTGACGGAGAGAGCATCATCGCAACAAGTGGAATGTCATTTGTAGAAAAACCTCCATACTTGAATGCCCGAGCGGCAGAATTGGATTACTGTCCAGTATGTTTACAGATCCGGCGTATCGAAGAAGAGGTATTGCAAAAGAATTGCTGTCCCGTGTGATAGAAGATGCAAAAGAATATGGATGCGGAACAATACAGATTACGGCATCGGATATGGGCGTTAAGTTGTATACAGATTTTGGATTTGTGCACAATGGGAATTTTATGCAGTATAAATTGTAATGTCCCTCAGAAAGAGATATTCTCTCCACTGGCTGCGATATTGGAAAAATATTCAACAAATAATAGCAAGGATTCTCTCACCTCTATAGGTGGTGAGATGAATTGCAAATAAGAAAGTTAACGGCAGTGGCGGGCGGAGAGAAATCGGTATCCCCCACTGACATGAGGCAAACCACAGTCAGCATTTTGCTGACATGTCAGACTCTGTGAAATTACCGACTGTGGATTGAAACAAAGAAAGAGGAAAAATTAGAATAAAGAAAGAGCAGCATTTTACCGACGTGTGAAAGGTAAAAATGCTGCTCTTTTTGCGTGGCAGAATCAGTCGTCCAGATCGTTGCGCTCGCGGAAGATCTGATAAATGGTGTCGATCAGTTCATCGTCATCGAGGCCTTCGAACTCGGCTTCGTTGACATCGAGATTCTCGGAAATGATGCGCAGAATGTGTACCGGTTCGTCATCGCCGCCGTCGGCCGGATAGAGAACTGCGTACTCATCCTCCTTGTATTCTACGATATCCAGAAGCTCAAAACGGACAGAATTTCCGTCCTGATCGGTAAGGACAATAAGATTGGAATCCATAATTGCAATATCCTCCTTGGTGTGTTATTTGCCGCTCAAAAACATGCAAATTTAAAATTATTATACTATGAGGAAGTGAATTTGAAAAGAAAAAAGTGACTGGCGTGATACGCTTGATATTTTGCGCTGATACGGTATAATGACAACAGAGTAAAAACTGGCGGCTGTGGCCGTGCCCGTGCCCGGAAAAATTGGGGGAAAGGAAGAACTTATGAATTATCAGGTATTAGATGTCAAAGTAAAAGATACAGAAGAAACCGGAAAATTGTATACATATTTTCTGGACAACTCGCGTGAGATTGCTCCGGAACGCGTGCGTCCGGTCATCGTGATCTGCCCGGGCGGCGGTTATGAATGGGTGTCCGAGCGTGAGGCAGAGCCGATTGCGCTGAAGTTTGTCGGAGCCGGTTACCACGCTGTTGTTCTGCATTACAGTGTTGCTCCGGCAGCTCACTATCCGACGGCACTCCGCCAGCTTGCCTGGACCGTTGCACATCTGCGGGAGCATGCGGCAGAATATCACATTGATCCGAACAAAGTAGTAGTAGCGGGATTTTCCGCAGGCGGCCATCTGGCAGCATCGTACGGTGTGTTCTGGAAAAAGAAAACATTCCTTGCAGAAGAACTTGGCGTAGACGCAGAGCAGCTTCGTCCGAACGGTCTGCTGTTATCCTACCCGGTTATCACATCCGGTCCGAAAGCGCACCGCGGATCCTTCACCAATCTGCTGGGAGACCGGTACGATGAGCTGGTAGACGAGATGTCTCTCGAGAATCAGGTCAGCCTCGATACGCCGAAGACCTTCCTGTGGCATACCGCGCGGACGACTGCGTGCCGGTAGAAAACTCCATTCTGTTCTTTACTGCACTGCATGCACTGGAGATTCCGGTAGAAATGCATATTTATCCGGTCGGCGGCCACGGCCTTGGCCTTGCAAGCGAGGAGACACAGAGCTATGAATACCAGAACGCAGTACGCGAAGAGTGCCAGAGCTGGATTTCACTGGCACTGAGCTGGATGCAGCATTTATAAAAAATGTCCCAGAAGGGAGAACAAAGATGAAAGTATTAATTGTAGTAGATATGCAGAATGATTTTATCGACGGAAGTCTCGGCACGAAAGAGGCGGTCGGGATTGTTGACCGCGTTGCAGAGGTGATGGATTCGTTTGACGGAGCTGTTATCTGCACCAGAGATACCCATTTTGCGGATTATCTGGAAACGTCCGAGGGCAGAAAACTTCCGGTAGAGCATTGTATCGAAGGAACGAAGGGTCATGCACTGCAGGATACAATTCAGAAAATGGCGGAGAAAAAACAGGCCGTGGTGATGAATAAAATCACCTTCGGTGCAAAAAATCTGCCGGAGGAGATCGAAAAACTGGCAGGCGGCGTGCCGGAATCCATTGAACTCGTGGGACTCTGCACCGACATCTGCGTGATTTCCAATGCCATGCTGCTGAAAGCATTTTATCCGGAAGTGCCGATTTCGGTCGATGCATCCGCGTGCGCGGGCGTAACGCCGCAGAGTCATAAAAATGCATTGGAAGCTATGAAAATGTGCCAGATTGACATTGTAAACGAATAGACGGAAAAGAGGAAAAATTATGAGCACAACAAGATTATTTGATCAGGATGCGTACCTGGGTGAATTTGAGGCAACCGTAGAACGGAGCGTCTGCGAGGGCGGCATGTACGCGTGCTGCTGGATCAGACCGCATTTTTCCCGGAGGGCGGCGGCCAGCCATCAGATGAGGGAACACTGGATGGAATTTTTGTAACGGATGTACAGGAAATCGACGGCGAAATCTGGCATACCGTGGAAGCACCGCTCGAGCCGGGCAAAACGGTAGTTGGAAAACTTGACTTTGAAAAACGTTTTCCAATATGCAGAATCACTGCGGAGAGCATATCGTGTCAGGTATCGTGCATCGGATTTACGGTTTCAACAACGTTGGATTCCATATGGGAAGTGATGTCATTACCGTTGATTTTGACGGCGTTCTGACCGAGGAGCAGCTCTACGATGTGGAGCAGGAGGCAAACGAAGCCGTGCTTCGAAATGTTCCGGTTACGATCAGTTATCCGTCAAAGGAAGAGCTGGAAACCATGGATTACCGGAGCAAAAAAGAGATTGAGGGCCAGGTGCGGATTGTGACGATCGAAGGCTGCGACAGCTGTGCGTGCTGCGGAACCCACGTTGCAAAAACAGGGGAAATCCGTCTGATCAAAATCTTAAGTGCCCAGAAATACAAAGGCGGCGTCCGCGTGACCATGCTTTCCGGTGAAAAAGCGTATGCGGATTACTGCTTAAAACACATCAATACCCTCGGCATTGCACGTTTACTTTCTGTAAAACCGGAAGAAGCCGGGGATGCTGTCGTACGGCTGAAACAGAAAAATATTGAGATGAAAAAAGAAATCAAACAGCTCAAAAAAGAACTGTATGCACTGCAGGGAGCACCGGAGAGAAAATAATGGCAAAAGAAAAAGAAATCAAAACAAATGCAATGCGGATTCTGGACCGCCAGAAAATCAAATACGAAGTTCTTCAATATGAATGCGATGAATTTATCGACGGGCTTCACACAGCAGAGAAAACCGGCGCGCGTCGAGCAGTCGTTTAAAACGCTTGTGGCACAGGGAAAAAGCAAGCAGTATTATGTGCTGGTGCTTCCGATCGCAGAGGAAGTGGATCTGAAAAAAGCGGCGAAAGCGGTGGGGGAGAAATCCATCGAGATGATCCATGTCAAAGATATCACTGCAGTCAGCGGATACGTCCGCGGCGGATGCAGCCCGATCGGAATGAAAAAACAGTATCCGACCGTGATTCAGGAATGTGCGGCACAATTTGATAAAGTTTACGTGAGCGGGGGAAGAATCGGAACCACGCTGTGCATGGCGCCGGAGGATCTGAAGAAGGTCAGCAGAGCGGAGTATGCGGATTTTATTCAGTAAAAACAGAAAAAACTGTATGGAAGCAGACCAGAACGAAGAAAAAAGTTCTGGTCTGTTTCTTTTTGCTGTGATGCGGCTGGAAAATTTCTTTCAAAAAAGGATCATAAAATAATAGCCAAAAAGCAGCGGCGAAATTGCGATACGATTCTACGAATCCGCGAAAAACGGAAAACCTTTCACACGATTTTTCTTTTTGGTGTGAGAAATTTTCATCCCGTTTTTGGAGGCAATTCACAAACCGGAAAAAGTTGCCGAAAACCGCTGGACAAATCGAAAAGAGGCAACTATAATGACCTCACAATCAAGTTGACCCAAACGAAACGGGAGGTGAGAGACAAGATGTCTTTGCAGCACTGTCTGGTACTGACAGTTGCGACAGGGGCGGTATGGATGGATTTAAGAACACGCAGAATTGCAAATGAATGGATTATCACCGCATGGATCGCCGGGCTGGTTACACAGCTCATCCGCTATGGCGCCGCGGGAGCGGGTATTTTTCTTTTTGGGATGCTTTTCCCGATACTCGCACTTTACATTCTGTTCTATTTTCATATGCTGGGCGCGGGAGATATCAAACTCCTATCCGCTGTTGGAGGCTTTCTCGGTGTGCCAGCGATCCTGAAATGTATGATTGTGTCGTTCCTGTCTGGAGCGGTCTTATCTATCGGAATTATTCTCGTCTGCGGAAATTTACCGCAGCGTCTTACCAAATTTTTCAATTATTTCCAAACTTATTTTACCAAAAGAAAATACCAGAAAAAACAGAGCCGGTTCCCTATTACGATGGGAAGTGGGGCATGGAGTGCATCCATTTTTCCGTTCCCGTGCTGATGGGAGTGCTGCTCTGGATTGGGGGATTTTATTGAATACTGCAAAGAAAAAGAGTGTTTTTGCAGTCTGTGACACGGAAATGGAATATGCACGCAATTTTATGGAATATCTGAACCAGAAGAGAAATATTCCGTTCGAAGTGCATGCGTTTTCCAGTGCGGAGATGTTCCTGGAGTTCGCAAAGAATAACGAAACAGAGATTCTTCTGATTTCGGATAAAGCGATGAAAGAAGAGATCCGCCGGTATCCGATCCGTCAGATTATCATTCTGTCTGAGGGCGTACACAGTCCGGTGCTGGATCAGTATCCGGCGGTCTACAAATACCAGTCGTCGGAAAAGGTGATCCGCGAGGTCATGGCGTGCTACGGCGTAGAAAATGGTGTCGATACATCGCCTGCACTGCTGCCGAAAAAGGAAATGCGCATCATCGGCATTTATTCGCCGGTCGGACGGACGCAGAAGACCTCGTTTGCCCTGACGATGGGGCAGATTCTGGCGAAGGAGCGGGCAGTGCTGTATCTCAATATGGAGAGCTATTCCGGATTTGAACGGCTGCTGGAATGCAGTTACGACAGGGGGATGAGCGATATTCTGTATTATGCGAGACAGGAAAATCAGGGCATCATCTACAAACTGGGCGGAATGGTCCAGTCGATGCAGAACCTGGATTATCTGCCGCCCGCCGCATCGCCGATGGACATTCAGACTGCAAAATATGAAGAATGGAAATGGCTGTTTCAGGAGATTGAGAAGAACAGCAGCTATGAAGTGCTGATTCTCGACCTCGGGGATGGCGTGGCGGATCTGTATCAGATTCTGGATTTTTGCAATGAAATTTACGTTCCGATAAGGAATGATGTGATTTCTGCGGCCAAAATGGAGCAGTTTGAAAATTTGCTGCGCCGGTGGGACTGCCAGTCGGTGTTGGACAAGATGCGGAAAATCCACGTTCCGTTCCACACGGCAAACCGGACGGGAAAAGCCTACTTTGAGGAGCTTGTCTGGAGCGAGCTGGGCGACTATGTGCGTCAGATTCTGCGGGACGGCAGAAGAGGAGAAGAAACATGACAATGCCGGAAATTCTGCGGAGAAAACTGATGGAGCGGATCGATATCGCATCCGAACCGGATGACGGAGAGGTTCTCGAAGAGATTGACGGTCTGATTTTAGGGGAAGAAGAAACACGGTATCTTCCGGTGGCACAGAAGGCGGAGCTGCGCAGACAGCTGTTCTACAGTGTGCGGAGGCTCGATGTCCTGCAGGAGCTGCTGGAAGATGCGGGAATTACCGAAATTATGGTAAACGGTTATCAGCATATCTTCGTGGAACGGAACGGCAGAATCGAGAGATACGGCAAAAGCTTTACCTCCGCAGAAAAGCTGGAGGATGTGATTCAGCAGATTGTAGGCCGGTGCAACCGCGTGGTGAATGAACAGAATCCGATTGTGGATGCACGGCTGGAAAATGGAGACCGCGTCAACGTTGTCATGAAACCGGTCGCATTAAACGGACCGATTCTGACCATCCGCCGCTTTCCGGAGCAGGCGGTGACGATGGAATTTCTGGTCTCCATCGGGAGTATTACAAAAGAGGCGGCAGAGTTTCTGCAGGCTCTCGTCCGGACCGCTACAGTATGATGATCGGCGGGGCGACCGGATCTGGCAAAACGACATTTCTGAATGTGCTTTCCGCCTACATTCCAAAGGGCGAGCGCATCATAACCATCGAAGACAATGCAGAGCTGCAGATCCAGGGTGTGGAGAATCTGGTGCGGCTGGAAGCAAAAGAGGCAAATCTGGAATCAGGAACAGAAATTACGATCCGCGATCTGATCCGCGCAGCTTTGCGTATGCGGCCGAACCGCGTAATTATCGGTGAAGTGCGCGGAGCGGAAACGTTTGAATTATTATCCGCACTCAATACCGGGCATGCGGGATCTTTGAGCACGGCACATGCAAACAGCGTGAAAGATATGATCTCCCGTCTGGAAACGATGGTGCTGATGGGAGTGCAGCTCCCGTTGGAAGCAATCCGCCGCCAGATTGCATCGGGAATCGAAATTCTCGTGCATTTAGGACGCGGAGAGGATGGAAGCCGTCGGGTGGAGGAGATCGCAGAGATCACAGGGATGGAGGAGGACGAAATCAAAACGGTTTCTTTGTTTCGAAGAGAATATGGGAGAGGCCTGCAAAAGACAGGCGAACTGGTACACAGAGAAAAACTGGAGGGGAAAACAGGATGAGAATACGTGAGGGAAGCCAGGCAAAGACGGGCATGGCAGAGGAGAAGGAGACGAAGGGGATCGACTATCAGACCTGGGAATTACCGGTCGGGAATATCTCGAAATAGCGGGAATCAGTCTTGGGATTGCCGCCGCTGTGAACCTGCTCTGTTACCGGGCGTGGTGGGCATGCATTGCTGTGGTTCCGGTTGGAATCGTATGTTTTCACACGTATCGGAAAAACCGGATTCAGAGACGGAAAGAGGAGCTGTACGACAGCTTCCGGGATCTGATTGCGTGGATGCACACGGCACTGCGTTCCGGCTATTCCATGGAAAATGCAGTGCTGGAGGCGGCAGGACAGCTGGAACAGTCGCTGGGAAAAGAAAACATTCTGGTACAGGAACTGCGCCGGATGCGTCATAAAATGATGATTTCCGTGCCGGTGGAACAACTGTTTCAGGATCTTGCGGTGCGAAGCCGCATTGACGATATTGCGACGTTTGCAAGTGTACTGGTGATTGCGAAGCGGACAGGAGGAAATGTCTGCGAGATCTTTCAGAATACGTGGGATATTTTCTGTACGAGAATTGACACGATGCGGGAAATCCGTGCGGGCGTTTCTTCCCGGCGGTTCGAGCAGAATATTATGAGTGTTGTGCCGTTCGGAATTCTGGGATATGTACAGCTTTCCTTTCCGGAATTCTTAAGTGTGATGTATGGGAATGTAATCGGGGTTTTCTTCATGAGCGGATGCCTTGCCGTGTATCTGGCGGCATGGGTGCTTGGAAAGAAGATTCTGGACATTGAATTTTAAGAAGCAATTGAAGTTTAAAAAGTAAGACTGCGAATCATAACGATTCGTCGCAAAAAAGGGGAGGAATCAAATGTTGTGGATTTGTCTGACCGCATGGGCGGGGCTGTTCATCTGGTATTTCCGGATGAGAAAAAGGCGGAAGATCACAAATTGGTGAGACGGATTTTCTGCCTTGCAGCGACAGGGTTTATAGCGGGCACTGCACTCTGCCTTCGATCGGAGTGCGAAAAGTTTCAGGAGATGAAAAAGCGGAACTTCAACTGGAACGGGGTGCCTTAGGCAGCCAACCGACAGAGGAAAAACTTGAGGTTTCTGTTGGAAATCAGAAACCGGAAAGAATTACACTGTCTGTACCTGCAAGAGCTTACAGCGCAGAAGAGATAGAAGAGGCGTTCAGTGCGGCGATAGAGGCGCTGGATGAAATCATCTTAGGTGAGAATCTGTCTTTTCATACGGTAAACAGAAACATGGATCTGGTTACGGAAATACCGGGAAGCCCGGTGGCGCTTAGCTGGGAAACAGACAGGCCGTTGTTGATTGACAGCCGGGGTTTGCTGTCAGACGAGATTCCCGAAGAAGGAGTGGAGGTTACGCTGAAAGCGGAACTGGAACTTCAGGGGGAAACAACAGAATATATACGGAAGGTTCAGGTCTATCCACCGGAGATAAAAGGGCGGGATGCGGTTCTTAGGGCACTGAAAAAAGCAGTGGAAAAAGAAAACGAAGCACATCCCGAAGAAACAGCCTATTATCTGCCGGAGACACTGAACGGAGAAACTGTAACATGGTCAAAAGTGCCGGATCTGACAGGTCTGGAGCTGATGGCACTTGCCGCGGCGGCAGGAGCAGTCTGCTGGGCGGCAAAAGGAAGGGAAGAAGAAAAAGCAAGGCAGAAAAGAGAAGAACAAATGCTGCGGGATTATCCCGAGATTGTCAGCAAAATGGTTCTTCTTCTGGGTGCCGGGCTTGGGATGCGGAAAGTACTCGAGCGGATTGCAGTGGATTACCGGAAAAATCTGGCGCTTGGCGGGCAGAAACGTTTTGCCTATGAAGAGATTGTATTTACCTGCCAGGAGATGGAAAACGGTGTTTCCGAGCAGGAAGCGTACCAGCGCATGGGAATGCGTATGGGAACCGGAGCGTATCGTTCCCTTGCTGTTCTGCTGACGCAGAACCTGAAAAAAGGCAGTAAAGGACTGCTGGAATTATTGAAACAGGAATCGCAGGAGGCCTTTGAGGAGAGAAGAAGGCAGGCGAAAACAACAGGAGAAAAGGCATCGACAAAGCTTCTTCTTCCGATGGGCATGATGCTTGCGGTTGTATTGGTCATACTCACGGTTCCGGCATTTTTGTCCTTTTATGCATAGGGGATGTTTTTATCCCCACAACAGCTGGTAAAGAGAGGGAGGTGGGAATTATGAAGCTGATATCGGAGTTCTGGAAAGAGGAAGATGCGGTGGGTGTTGTGGAAGTGATTCTGATTCTCGTTGTGCTGATCGGACTCGTACTAATCTTTAAAAAGCAGCTTGTGAGTCTGGTCAACAGTCTGATGGAGAAGGTCACAAACCAGAGCAACACCGTATAAACGGGAAAATGTCCAATACGGAACTCCAAAGAAAAATTTAGAAGCCGGTACGGACCTATATGTCATTTGCATATCTGTGTCTCGGTATATCCTTTATCCGATCCACGGCATCTAAAGTTCGAAAAAGTAAAAGTAAAGTGGAAGGAGCTGTATCCCATGAGGGAAACAGAAAGACAGAAAAGATGGGCAGCCGGAAGCATAACAGCATATTTGTGTCTCGTTCTGATACTGATGCTTTCCCTGATTTCCGGGACAATTGCGTCGGTGCGAAATGCCCATGCACGGGTGATGACGGCCTGCGCAATGGAACAGGGACTGTATTCTCTGTTTGCCGGGTATGACAGAACACTGCTGGGACAGTACGAGCTGTTTTTTTATAACGGCGGGGATAAGAGCGGTGTCTGGAAACCTGAAACCATGAGCAGAAAAGTCGCAGAAACTGCGGGAGAAGTTCTGTCCCCCACTGCATCGGGGATGGGAATTCTATCAGGCAGTTTATCTGGCGGACAGGTTACAGAAGTTTATCTCGGCGGCTATCGTCTTGCGACAGACGAGGAGGGAAGTGCTTTCTCCCGTCAGATCTGTGAGGCAATGAAAGCCAGCCTTGGAACTTATGGAATACAGCAGCTTTCCCAGAAATTAAGAGGAGAACAGGAAACCGTGAAACGTCAGGAGGACGGACAGAGCGGTTACGAGGAAGAGGAGGTTTTAAAACAGTATGAAGAATCCAAACAGCCAGAAGAGGGAACAGAAAAAACAAAAGGTGAAGGAGAATCTGGAAACGGCACGCCTTCGGAACCGGATCAGAAGCAGCCGGTACCGGAAGATTTTGTGAATCCGATTGAGGTCATTCAAAAAGTAATGAAAATGGGAATTTTAGGACTGGTCCTCCCGGAAGGGCAGGCACTGTCGCAGGGGGAAACGGATGTATCGTTTCTTGCATCAAAACGGGAGCTGCAGAGCGGGTTTGGCATGGCAGAGTGTGGAAAAGAACTGAGCTTTGTGGATAAGATGCTTTCGTCCGAATATATTCTGTGGAAATTTCCGTGCTTTACCAGCAAGGAGAAGAAGGAAGGGCTGCAGTGCCAGGTGGAATATGTGCTCTGCGGAAAAAACAGTGACCAGGATAATCTGGCGGGAACCGTGAACCGTCTGCTGGCGCTGCGGGAGGCGGCAAATCTGGTGTATCTGGCGAAAGATGCGCAGAAGCAGGGCGAGATGGAAGCAATGGCGGGGGTAATTGCCGCGTCATTTGGAGTTCCGGCGGCGATGCCGGTTGTGAAAATGGCACTTGCCGTGTGCTGGGCATTTGCAGAAAGCATTCTGGATCTGCGGGAACTGCTGGATGGTGGAAAAGTAGCACTGTTCAAAACGGCAGAATCGTGGCAGCTTTCTCTGGAACAGCTTCCGAAACTGCTGGAAACAGGGGATCAGAGCAGAAAAAATGCACCGGGCGGCATGGAGTATTCCGATTATCTGCGGCTGCTTTTGATGCAGAAATCGGGAAAAGCGGTAACGTTTGGAGCGATGGATCTGGTGGAATACAATATGCGGACAGAACAGCAGCAGCCGGGTTTCCGACTGGATTGCTGTGTCGATGAACTGGAAGCCGGTTTTACGGCGGTAATTGGGAAACGAGAGTATGAGATTACGAGAAATTATGGATATGAGATGCAGGGAGCAGCCTGAAAAATGGGATGACTCCGGCAGGGATACAAAAGGGTGTTCTTCTGAACGGCACATTTATTTCTGGAACCTTATCAAAAAACTTATCCACTCTTCCGGGAATTTTTATAAATCCGGATCAGGAGAGCAGCCTTTTGTAAAACGAAAATGGAACAGGGCAAGCCTGACGGTGGAAGCTTCACTGGCACTTCCTGTTTTTCTGATCGCGGTTCTGTGTTATTAAAAATCGTGGATCTTTACCGGCTGCATGGAATGCTGACGGTATCTCTGCAGGAGTCCGCGCGGTATCTTTCCGTTTGTGCCTACGCGGTGGATGAGACGGGAAAAGAAACGTATGAAATACCAGAAACGGCCGCGTGCATTGCTTATGCAGAAGCAAAGATTCCAAAAGAAATCCGCGAAAATGGAATGGTGACACTGGCAGGAAGCCGTGTGAAAAATGGATGGCTGGAACTGAAAGCGATTTACTGGCCGAAAATGGGAAACCGCCTCGTTCCGGTGCGGAACCGGGGAATTGCAGCGTGTGCGAAAGTGCATCTGTTCTGCGGAAAGACAGAAGAGGAGGCGGATGAAGAAGAGGGCGAAGCAAAACAGATGGTGTGGGTGACTGAGAACGGCAGTGTGTATCATACCGATTCGTCGTGCAGTCATATCAATCTTTCGATCCAGGTTTCCTCACCGGGTGCGCTTGCGTGGAAACGGAATCAGGATGGAGAAAAATATAAGGAATGCGAACAGTGCGTGGGAAATGGCGCTGCGGGTGCGGAAGTTACTATACGAAATACGGAAACCGGTATCATAACAGTCTTTCCTGCAAAGGGCTGAAACGTAAAGTAAAACTTGTAGCACTGGAACAGACGGATGGACTGCCGCAGTGCTCGAAATGCGCGAAAAAGGCGGCGTAAGAAAGCCGGATATGAGCAGAGCAGGTGTATTCTTTCCGGGTGAGACCGGAAAGAAGGACGGTAAACAGAAACTCGGGTTTGCGGAAAGGAGGAAAATATAAGTAACTAAATATATTGTCAAATGTGATATAACGTGTTTAAATATGTAAAAGGAGAATCATATTATGAACACATCAAATATCACAAACTACAAGCCGAAAGATTTTGCTGAACTGTTAGGGATATCTGTTAAAACGTTACAGCGTTGGGACAGAGAAGGAATTTTAAAAGCAAATCGAACTCCGACCGACAGGCGTTATTATACGTATGACCAATATCTTCAATTCAAAGGCATAAATATCGAAAATGATAAACGTCAGGCAGTTATTTATGCCAGAGTATCTACAAAAAATCAAAAAGACGATTTGCAAAACCAGGTCGCATTTTTGCGACAGTTTTGTAATGCCAGAGGAATCATTGTAGACCAATGTATCGAAGAGTATGGAAGTGGTCTTAATTACAACCGCAAAAAGTGGAATAAATTATTAGATGAAGTAATGGAACAGAAAGTAAAAACGATCATCATAACCCACAAAGACAGATTTATCCGATTCGGTTATGATTGGTTTGAAAAATTCTGTATGAAATTCAATACAACGATCGTGGTGGTAAACAATGAAGAATTATCACCACAGGAAGAACTTGTACAGGACATTGTTTCCATACTTCATGTGTTCTCCTGCAGATTGTATGGACTTCGTAAGTATAAAAAACAAATAGAGAGGGACGAGGAAATTGCTAAAGAGCTTCAAGACGGAAATCCATCCGACAGAAGAGCAGAAAGTCAGGATTCATAAAACAATAGGAACTTGTAGATTTATTTACAATTTCTATCTGGCCCATAACAAAGAACTTTATCAAAATGGCGAAAAATTCATGAGCAGCAGTAAATTCAGAGTCTGGCTGAATCATGAATATCTTCCACAATATCCAGAATATTTATGGATTAAGGAAGCATACTCAAAAGCAGTGACCCAGGCGGTAAATCATGGACAAACTGCATTTAAAAAATTCTTCGATCATGAAAGTGCTTTTCCTAAGTTCAAAAAGAAAGGCAGATCTGATGTGAAGATGTATTTCGTAAAGAATAATCCGAAAGATTGTCGCTGCGAGAGACACAGAGTTAACATCCCGTCGCTTGGATGGGTTCGCATCAAAGAAAAAGGATACATTCCTACGACGAAAGAAGGATATACCATAAAAAGCGGGCATGTTTCCATGAAAGCGGGCAGATATTATGTTTCGGCTCTTATAGAAATTCCTGACAACAAAACTGCTGATCCTTCTAACGAAGGAATCGGCATCGACCTGGGGCTAAAGGATTTTGCCATTGTTTCAAATGGTAAGACCTATAAGAATATCAACAAATCAGCAAGATTAAAGAAATTAGAAAAACGACTCGTTCGGGAACAGAGATGTCTCTCCCGAAAGTATGAAAATCTAAAGAAAGGAGAGTCCACTCAAAGAGCGAATATACAAAAACAAAAACTTAAGGTACAAAAACTTCATCATAAAATAGACAATATCCGTACGGATTACATCAATAAGACAATCGCAGAGATCGTAAAAACCAAACCATCTTATATAACGATTGAAGACTTAAATGTATCGGGGATGATGAAGAACAAACATCTTTCAAGAGCAGTTGCTTCGCAGAGTTTTACGAATTCAGAATAAAACTGAAGGCGAAAAGCAAAGAAAATGGCATTGAACTTCGGGTTGCAGACAGATGGTATCCATCATCAAAAATCTGCCATTGTTGTGGAACGATCAAGAAAGATTTAAAACTTTCCGATAGAACATTTCGATGTCATTGTGGCTATGTCGAAGACAGGGATTTCAATGCGGCACTGAATCTGAGGGACGTAAAAACTTACAAGATTGCATAAGGAAGCAAATGTAAGTATGTACGAAGGCTATTTCGGGAATTAACGACTGTGGAGTGTACATGGACCTACGAGTAGATATGATTTCGGTCAATCAAAAGTATACACACTGAAGCAGTAAGTAAGATTCGTGAGAACTTACATTATCTCGATGTGATAAGTATATTTAATCACATTTTGAGTGGCAGGCCGCGGCTGTGTATCAGGAAGAAGTAAAGAGTGCAATTATATTGCTGTATCTGGGGATTCTTGCCGGAATGGATGTGAGGAAACGGCAGATCAGCCTTGTCCTGACCGGTGTTTTATTCCTTGCAGGCATTGGATGGCAGATTCTGGTGGAACAGACATCGTGGCTGGAATGGCTGCTGTCCCTGCTGCCGGGAGCGGGATTTCTGACGCTCAGTTATATATCACGGGAACAGGTGGGATACGGGGACGGCCTTCTGCTTCTGACGGTTGGAATCTGGCTGGGATTTGGGCAGACATTCGGCGTTCTGACGCTGGGACTCATTCTCTGTTCGGTACTCTGCGGAGTCCTTCTGATGCGGAAGAAAATACGGAAACAGGATTCCATACCGCTGGTGCCGTTTCTGCTGCTTGGATTTGTGGGGAGGTGCGGAATGCTTTGAAAGTGAAAATGAGAAAAGCAAGTATTACGGTAGAGGCAGTTCTGGTCGTGCCGCTTGTTCTGATGGTGATTTTTCTTCTGCTGTCGCTGACCTTTTTTGTACACGCACGGAGCTGGTATACATTTGCGGCATATGAAAGCACAATGCTTGCCGCCAGTGAAGGCCGTCTGTCTGTGGAAAAAGGAGAGGCAGCCGCCCAAAGCCGGATGGAATGGTGGATTTCCCAGATACCGCTTCCGGCTGAACCGGTGACCGTACAGACGGAATGCAGAGAAAAAGAGATTCAGATAAAAGCAGAAGGAAACATTCTGCCAATCTGGAGCCGGAACGCGTGGGAATATTCGGTTTTGAGTGAAAGCAGGAGAAACAATCCGGTGAAAACGATCCGGAAGATACGGGCAGTAAAACAGATCTGGAACCAGAAGTAAGGACGGAAGCGGAGAAATGCAGATTGATTATAAAAGAGATTTGAATCATACATATGTTATTTTACAGGAGGAAAAAGAGCCGGACACGGCGTCGTATCAGATCCGTATGCTGCTGACAAACACAATCCCAGGGCTTTTGGACTGCAAAATCGGGAAAATGGATGATAAAACATTGTTTTACTATGAGGTGACATCAAGCAGTCGCTTCAGAGTGTGTTTGAACAGCGCTCGATTGGGGCGGAGGCGCTGCGGAAACTATTTGAACAGCTGCTGGATCTTCTCGAAGAACTGGGGCAGTACCTGCTTGCACCGGACGGCCTCGTTCTGCAGCCGGAGCTGGTTTTTGCAGATGCAAATCTGGAGAACTTTTCCTTCTGTTATCTGCCGGGAAAGCAGGGACACACAGGCTGTTTTCAGAAGCAGATCCGGGAGCTGATGGAATATCTGCTGCCGAAGCTGGATCACCAGGAGCAGGATGCGGTAGTACTCGGGTATGGACTGTATCGGGAGATTTCGGCGGAGATCTTTTCGGTTGAGATGATTCAGGCACTCTTATATCAGACAGGGAAAGAGAAGAAAGAAACGACGGAGCAGGAGGGAAAAGAGCGTCCTAGGGAAGAAAATCCGCCTGTACAGATGGAGGAAACACTTTGGGGAGAACAAGAAGCGGAAGCGGCGGAAAATTTTTTTGTGGAAGCGGAGGAAGAAAAGGATGAAGGACGCTGGAAAAATATTGTGGAAGCAGTGATCTGCATCGGATTTCTGGGAGGTGTGCTGGCACTGCGGTGGACACAGGCCGAAACTGTTTGGTATCTGGTGCTGGGAGGAGCGGCGGCTGTTGTGGGAATTGTAAGTCTGGCATTGGAACTTGCCAGCCGATGGAAAAAGCGGCAGTCGGGAACAGAAACAGGAAGCTATGGGAAGGCCGCAGGAATCCGGAAACAAGGAGAAACAGGAGATGTATTTTCGGAATATCAGAATCGGAAGGGCTTAAAACAGAAAGATGGAACATGGAATCCGAAAAGCGATACAGAACAGCAGGGATGGAAAAGGGATTCCTCAGTCGAAAAAGAGAAAACATGGGAAAAGAATGAAGAACAGGAAAACAGAAAGATGCACAGCCTGATGGAATTGGAGGGGCATGAAGAGGATCTGTTTGGAAAAACGGAACTGCTGACCAGCCCGGAGGATGAGGGAAGGGCATATCTGATTCCGATAGATCCGATTGATCTTCCGCTGATTCCGATTGAACGCGGAAGCACATTGATTGGAAAACTGTCAGCGGCGGCAGATGTAATTCTGCCATACCGTACGGTAAGCCGCCTTCACGCAAAGCTGGTCAGTACAGAAGAGGGAGATTATCTGCTGGATCTGAATTCGCGGAACGGAACAACGGTGAATGGCGTTCCATTGATGGGCGAGACAAAAAAGAAGCTGGAGGATGGAGACGATATCTCATTTGCCGGGAAGAAATACCGGTATAAGGCGGGAGAGAAAAACAGAAATTAGAGAAAAATGACGCATTACACTTTTTCGATTTGGAGAAAGCGCTGGATGCGTTATTTTTAATATGGCAGAATGATCAAAGAAAAAAGTTATGCGAATGAAACAAAAATATTATAGAAAAGAAAATTATGCATAAAATTAAAAAAAGAAATAATGTAAAAAATAATGTCATAAAACGTCGAAAGCCGTCGTGAAGCGTCAATAATTGTCGAAAAAACGTTTATCAAAAAAGAAAAAATTTGACGATTCTTGCATTTACAAGTGAATTAAATTATAATAAAAAAATAGCACAGATAAGGAAATGATGTAATGGAAGAACAAAGGAAAAACAGTTACGATCCGAACGAAGATATCGTGGACCGTATGTGGAAGAGGTCAAAAAACAGCATCAATCTGGTCATCGTCGTATGCAATATTCTGGTATTCCTTGCAGTCACACTGACCGGAGGGACAGAGAGCTCCAGACATATGATGGACTGCGGTGCGGCGTATGCGCCGCTGATTGAGAGCGGAGAATACTATCGCCTGTTTACGAGTATGTTTCTTCACTTTGGCATCCAGCATCTGATCAACAACATGCTGCTTCTTTTGTTCCTTGGGGATTACCTGGAACGCGCAGTTGGAAAGATCCGTTATCTGGTCATCTATCTGGGCGGCGGACTCGTCGGAAATCTGTGCTCGTATCTGCATGAACTGTCCCTGATGAAAACAGGGGAAGCACCGGCAGTTTCCGCCGGCGCTTCGGGAGCGATTTTTTCTGCTGTCGGAGCGATGCTTGTTCTTCTGGCATTTCGGAAAGGAAGGCTGGAGGATCTCACCTTCCGGAGGATGGCCGTCATGGCTGTCCTTTCGCTGCTGGTCGGATTCCAGTCTTCAAATGTGGACAACTTCGCACACATCGGCGGTTTTCTGGCAGGTGCAGTCCTGATGGCGGTTCTCTATCCGGGAATGGCAAGGATCAGGAAAAGGGGAAAACGACCGTAAAGGTGCTTCCTTCCCCGGGAACGGAAGAAACGGAAATCGTGCCGTCGTGTGCGGTTACAATTTCCTTGCAGATGGCAAGTCCAAGTCCGGTTCCGTTTTTCTTATGTGTGACAAAAAGGTCAAAGAGAGTCGGCAGATCCTCGGCGGGGATTCCGCAGCCAGTGTCCTGCACACGGATGGTCAGAAAGTCACCGTCGAAACAGAGAGAGATTTTGATCGTTCCGCCGGAAGGCATTGCTTCCGCCGCATTTCGGATCAGGTTCAGAAAAAGCTGACGAAATTGCGTGGTATCAAGGGCAAAGCGCGGAATGGCAGATTCCTTGACAAGTTCAATGGAAACCTGTTGTTTTTCGAGGAGAACGCCGGTATCGGCACAGAGATTCTGGAGCAGAAGATAAGGATTCACGTAAGCGCGTACCGCCCGATATGAATGATTATAGCAGGAGAGCTCATCGAGCAGGGAGTTCAGAAAAGCCATATTTTCCTGGATTTTCTGAAAATAGAGATCGTTGGAAAGCTCCGGATGCGCTAAAAGAAGAAGCTGATGAAAGCTGTGGATAACCGCAACAGGATTTCGAACCTCATGTGAAATCCGGGAAATCATAGCGTGACATTCTTCCGATAAGCCCTGTGAATTGGTTGTTGGTTCTTTTGACATAGCCGTATCCTCCTTATGATGCGTAGGTAATGATTTTTGATTAGGCAAAAGTTTAGCATTGAAAAGGGGGAGCGCGCAACAAAAAGCGTTCTGCATTATTTGACATTTTTCGACAAATAGTGAGAAAATAGAGTTGTTCGGAACCGTGCAGAACGGGATTCGGAACAACAGAAGAATTAAAAAAAGTAAAGGAGAAAAAGATCATGGATTGTATTTTTTGTAAATTAGCAAACGGAGAAATTCCAACCGCGACATTGTATGAGGACGATGAGTTCCGTGTCATTCTGGATCAGGGACCGGCAACGAAAGGACATGCGCTGATTCTTCCAAAACAGCATTTTGCAAACATTTATGAAATTCCGGATGAAACCGCAGCGAAAGCAATGATTCTCGGCAAAAAAATGGCGACGGCCATGACGAAAGCGCTTCATTCTGATGGCTTCAATCTGGTACAGAACAATGGTGAGGCAGCAGGACAGACGGTATTCCACTTCCATATGCATCTGATTCCAAGATATGAAGGTGACAATGCCGGTATTGCTGCATGGAAGCAGGGAACTCTCGAGGATGCGGTAAAAGAGCAGATCATTGAGAGCGTGACGGCAGAGCTGAAGGCCTGAGAAAAGGCTGGCAGCAGCCAGAAAAAGAATCAATGACAGACGAACAGGGGCGGAGAACAATGGACAAAAATAACTTTTCAGAAATATATAAAAAGTATGTAATGACAGCCTATTCAGCCGCAATGCAGGTGGTGCACAATGAAGCCGATGCGGATGATATCGCACAGGAAACGATGGTGAAACTGTACCTGAATATTGATGCGCTGGATGAAGACAGAGTAGAAGGCTGGGTCCGTGTCGCTGCAAAGAATCTGGGAATTGATTATCAAAGAAAAGCACAACGTTTTGACTGGAACGAACTGGATGAGGATCTTCGGGCGGAAGAGATGGAACTTCCGACGCTTGCAGAGGAAGAAAAGCAGGAGAGAAATCATTTTTTTCGGGAAGTGATGGATGCACTGAAAGATCATGATGAATCGGGTTATTATATTACGCGTGAAATCAAGGTGCATGAGCGTTCGGAAAAGGAAGTAGCATCCGAAATGGGTATCACCATAGGAAATCTGCGGGTGAAAATGACCCGGACGAAAAAATGGCTTTGCCAGCACTTTGCTGACAAAGCCAGAGAAAGGGGATTTCTGTAGTTACTATTTGCGTTCGCATTCCTGGATCAGGGAAAGGATGCGGCCGATGGAATCGGTGTGGCTGCTCTTCTTCATCGCATTGATGTAGGTCTGACGGTTTTCGTAAACCTCACGGATTGCGGACTGAAGAGTCTGCGCATTCACGGATTCTTCTTCCAGAACTTTACTGTAACCCTGACGCTCAAAGGAACGCGCATTTAAAATCTGGTCTCCGCGGCTGGCATTGGCAGAAAGCGGAATCAGAATGTTTGGTTTTGCCAGAGCACTGATTTCGCAGATCGCATTTGCGCCGGCGCGGGAGATGATCAGATCTGCTGCGGCGAAGAGATCCGGGAGCTCATCTTTGATGTACTCGAACTGAACGTAACCTTCGGTACCATTTAAGGATGCATCCAGTTTATCTTTACCGCAGAGATGAATCACCTGGAAATCTTTCAGAAGTTCTGGTAAAATAGAACGGACCGCATTATTGACAGCGACGGAACCGAGGCTTCCTCCGATGACGAGAATAACCGGTTTTGCGGCATTGAATCCGCAGAACTTCAGGCCTTCCCGTGCATCGCCGGACAGCAGTTCCTGGCGGATTGGCGTTCCGGTCAGAACGGCTTTGTTTTCCGGGAGACATTTAACGGTTTCCGGGAAATTACAGCAGACCTTTGCAGCGGACGGAATACACAGCTTATTTGCCAGGCCAGGCGTCATATCCGATTCATGGATGAGCGCCGGGACTTACATGCTTTGGCGGCAAGGACAACCGGTACCGAAACGAAGCCGCCTTTGGAGAAGACAACGTTTGGTTTCAGCTTTTTGAGCAGTTTTTTTGCTTCAAAGTAGCCTTTTACGACGCGGAATGGATCGGAAAAGTTTTTCGGATCGAAGTAGCGGCGCAGCTTTCCGGATGAAATTCCGTAATACGGAATGCCGAGATCTTCGATCAGCTTGCGCTCCATACCGTCGTAGGAACCGATATAAGAGATTTTATAACCTGCTTCCTTTAATTTTGGAATCAGGGCAATATTCGGGGTAACATGGCCGGCGGTACCTCCGCCTGTCAGAACAATATGCTTCATGAGAATTCCTCCCTGGAATTTGATAATATCATTTGGCTTTTATTATCCCCTCAAGAAGAAAAAAAAGTCAAGAGCGGTTACAACATGGAAAATGCCGAGGAACGGAAGAAGATGAAAAAGATAGAAAAAGAAGAACAGCTGAAAAAGAAACTGGAGCAGACGATGGAAGAAAAAATGGCTGCGGATTCGAAAACGGTGGAAGGGGAATCGGCAGTTGTAAAGGCAGAGGAAGGAAACACAGCAACAGAACAGGAGCCGGAGCTGCGCCTGCACTTTCAGAGGAAGAACTGAACGCAATGTACGAGCGCTTCCAGCAGCGACTCCAGAAGGAAGGACTCGCGGACGCGGAAGGCAACCCGACAGAAAAAACACTGGAGATCCGCCGCCAGATCGTGGAGAGAAAGGCAGAACGCGAAAAGCAGGCGGAGAGACAGAAGAAGATTGCGAAGAGAGCGAAAACAACAAAACACTGTACGGACGGCAAAGGCGGCTGGTGTTGTGTTGGTTGTGGGAGCTTGCGTGTTTGGAGCTAGTATGACGAGCGAGGCGAATCGGATTCGGCTGGCGGAGACGATTAATGGAGTTCGGAATGCTGGAGATGCTACATGGGTAGATAATGGAGAGAAGAGAAAGTATACAGGAGGAAACTTGGACGAAGCTCAAAAACAAATACGAGATACGTTACATCTACCAGTTCCAGAATTTTATTATGTTCCAAAAGGAATGGAATATTATGATTTTACAATAATAGCAGAAACACAGATAGCACTAATAGAATATCAATATAATGAACATATAGTATATTTTCAATTATCATCGAATGAAAATGATTTATCATATGGAAGTTGGAAAGACAAGGAAAAGGTTCAAGTAGAAACTCTTGATGATGTGATAGAAGTAGAAATGGGAACAATTTCTGAAAATAATGAAGAAAATTATTATGCGACTTGGAAATATAAAGATGCATATTATCAATTAAGTGGACAGATAGAGAAGGAAGAATTGATAAAAATTTTAAATGAAATGCAGTATAATCTGTAATTATTTGAGAAATTAAACGTATTTATTATGTAGATGAGGACGAGGGGAAAGAGGAAGTATGAAAAAGGTTATTAATTTGAAAAGCTTACTCTTTTGCGCTATGCTCGTTGTAACGATGTCATTAAATACAGTGAATGCACAAGCGGGGGCATTGGACTATTTAGGACGTGTAATCGATGGATCAGAGTTAACAAATGAAACAGAATCAATTGGAAATTACCAGAGCGTAGCAAGAAGTACTTATTTGCATCAAGGATTTGTAAGGATTACAAATAATGGAAATGGTTATATTGGAATTTCTGGCGGAACACAATGCAATGTTAGTTGCAACACAGTAAAATTAAATGTATATTTAGAACGTTCAAGTGGACCAGAAGATTTTTATAGTTATCAAAAATGGCAGTGTGTAGATTATAATACGAATTCTTTATATATGGGTAAAGAAATTAAAGTTGAAAAGGGATATTATTACCGTTTACGTGGATATCATTCCTGCACTAAGAATGGTGTCACTGAAAATGGTGGAAGTTCAACAAATGGTATTTATATCGGTTAACAAAATATTTATATAACCAATAACCATTAAAATACGAGCAAATAAAGTGTTATTATATAAGCGCAAGAGAGGAAGCGTAAATAAACGGAAACAATTTTTAACCCAGTAGTTCCACCACGCTCCCTCACCCCTAAGAAAAAAAAGCGGGGCCAGTCCCCTATAGAAACCTTATAACAATGAATATATTAAGACGAAAACGCAGATCTTTCAGGATTTTCAACGCGTCGAAATTCCTTTTTCCAACCACAACACAGATCTGAGTCATCATGTGTTACTATGTTCAGCGTGTGAGTGATCATACGGAACATCGGCTGGCCCCGATAAGTGAGGCATCGGTATTACTGCAGGAATACCGGTGCCTCTTTTCTGTACGCTTCTACAAGCCGATGCCCATAATTGAACAAAAATATCAAGATTGTTGTGCAATCTGCTTTAAAATTCCGTTGGAATCTGCCAGATATTATGCTATAATAATCAAAAAAGAGAGAATAAGCATAAAACACAAAAGAAATTTCAGATTATTTTCGCGGACAACGCGTCAAAGACCATGCTGGCATGGGAACTTGACGACTGCTGGCCGCGATAACGGGCCAAACGTATAACGCGTGTTTTGACCCACAGTGACAACATTTTGTCCCCGAACAAAACGGGAGAACAGGAGGCATCTTATGCGTCTTACATTTCTTGGAGCAACACATGAAGTGACGGGCAGTTGTTATTATCTGGAGGCTGCCGGAAAGAAGTTTTTAGTGGACTGCGGTATGGAACAGGGACCGAATATTTACGAAAACAAGCCGATTCCGGTCCCGGCATCCCAGCTTGATTTTGTATTGATCACGCACGCGCACATCGACCATACCGGAAATCTGCCGCTGCTGTATGCGCACGGCTTCCGCGGCCCAATCTATATGACTCCGGCGACGGTAGCGCTTTCGGACATCATGCTCCGCGACAGTGCACACATTCAGCTCGCCGAGGCCGAGTGGCGGAACCGCAAGAACCGTCGGGCGGGAAAAGAAGATTACGTCACACCATACACAATGGAGGACGCCCTCGGCGTGATCCGCTTGCTGGAGGGCATTCCGTATCATCAGCGTGTGACACTATCGGACGGCATTCAGATCCGTTTCCTCGATGCCGGTCATCTGCTCGGCTCCGCATCCATTGAGCTGTGGCTGACAGAGGACGGTGTGACGAAAAAACTGCTCTTCTCCGGCGATATCGGAAATATCCATCAGCCGCTGATCAACGACCCGGAGTACCCGGAGAGCGCTGATTACGTGATTATGGAATCCACCTACGGTGACCGGAGCCACGGTCCGAAACCGGATTATGTACCGGAGCTGGCAAAAATCATTCAGGAAACGCTCGACCGCGGCGGCAACCTCGTGATCCCGTCGTTTGCTGTTGGAAGAACGCAGGAGATGCTGTACTTTATTCGTGAAATTAAGGCAGAGCATCTGGTTCACGGTCACGGCGAATTCCCGGTTTACGTGGACAGTCCGCTTGCCGTTGAGGCAACCAATATTTTCCGCGATCACCAGAAAGAGTGTTACGATTCCGATGCTGCAGCGCTCCTTGCACAGGGCATTAACCCGATTCTGTTTCCGGGCTTAAAGCTCTCGATCACATCCGATGAGTCGAAAGCCATCAACTTCAACGAAACCCCGAAGGTCATCATATCCGCGAGCGGCATGTGCGATGCAGGACGAATCAAGCATCACCTGAAACACAACCTCTGGCGGCAGGAGAGTACGGTTCTCTTCGTCGGCTATCAGGCCGTCGGTACACTGGGACGGGCGCTGATCGGAGGCGCGAAGGAGGTGAAACTGTTCCAGGAAGAGGTTCATGTGAACGCGCACATCATCCAGTTCCCGGGCATGAGCGGCCACGCAGATCAGGAAGGACTGCTCAAATGGGCGGGCAGTCTGCGGGCAAAACCGGACCGCGTTTTCGTAACGCACGGCGAAGATAAAGTGACGGAAATTTTTGCAGAAAAACTGTGGGACGAATTCCGCTACCCGGCGATGGCTCCGTTCTCCGGCACGGTATTTGACCTGAAAGAAAATGAATTCATCGAAAAAACCGTTGGCATTCCGATCCAGAAGGAAACAACGGCAAACGCTGGAACACTGCGCACGAGAAGCAGCGGAAATGCCGTCTTCGATCGTCTCGTTGCGGCTGGTCAGCGGCTGCTCACCGTCATTACAAGAAACAAAGGTGGTGCTAACAAAGACCTTTCGAAATTGCCGATCAGATCAACAGTCTCTGCGACAAATGGGACAGATAAAGCAGTCCGGTGGCTGGAAGAAAGACTGTGCTATTAATATAGAAGAAAAACTGGAAGAAAGCAGGCGGCAGGGAAGCTGTGCTGCATAAGAAAAGAAAAAACAGAAGTGGATAAATTACAAACTCCCCGGGGTGAGCATTCCCCAGGGAGTTATTATAATAAAAAAGAGCAAGCGTAAAAAAAAGTTATTTCTGGATAGCCTGTTCCAGTGCTTTTGCAAGCTGGTCTGGACATGATGTTCCGCGTCCGTTGCAGTCGATGCCTTTCATGCGGGAGATGGCTTCGTTTACGTCCATGCCTCAACGAGTCTTGCAACACCCTGTGTGTTTCCGTTGCATCCGCCTACGAACTGTACGTTGTGTACTTTACCGTCTTCTACCTCAAACAGAATTTTTCTGGAACAGGTACCTTTTGTTGTATATTCCATCGATAAGATCCTCCTTTGTGAATAAAAAATTAGAACATTATCGTGAACTTCAGCCACGATAATTCTTCGGTTCCTGCTATTATATCATAGATTACGAAAACAGCAAAGAAAAAAGATACCACAGATCCAAAATTTATTGTATACTGTAACAGGAATTACAAAGAAACCAGAAGGAAAAGAAAATGGACTCCCGGAGTTTTCCGTTCTTACTTTAGTGGCTGACCGCTGACAAAAATGATTTCATAAAAGCAAGAACAGAAAGAATCGGGGAGTACATGTAAAGTTATTGGAGGATATCATAAACATGAAGTTAATTGGAATTATCGGTGCAATGGAAGTTGAAGTTGCAAGCTTAAAGGAAATGATGACGGATGTTACAATCCGCACGAAAGCATCCATGGAGTTCAACCACGGTTACCTGAACGGAAAAGAAGTGGTTGTTGTGCGTAGCGGAATCGGCAAAGTAAATGCCGGTATCTGCACCCAGATTCTTGTGGATGATTACGGCGTGGACTGTGTCATCAACACCGGAATTGCAGGCTCCCTGCGGAATGAAATCAACATCGGCGATATCGTCATCTCGACCGATGCTGTTCAGCATGACATGGATGTGCGCATCTTCGGATACCCGCTCGGCGAGATTCCGCAGATGGGCGTTTTGAGCTTCCCGGCAGACGAGCATCTCGCAGAGGTGGCAGAGGAAGTCTGCAAGAAAGTCAATCCGGAAATCCAGGTATTCCGCGGACGCGTGGTCAGCGGTGACCAGTTTATTTCCAGCAAAGAAGTGAAAAACCATCTGATCGAGGAATTCAACGGTTCCTGCGCCGAGATGGAGGGCGCTGCGATTGCGCAGGGCGCTTATCTGAACAAGATTCCATACGTCGTACTCCGCGCCATCTCCGACAAAGCAGACGACAGCGCAACAATGGACTACCCGACCTTTGAGAGCGAGGCAGCCCGCCACTGTGTCAACCTGCTGCAGGAAATGGTAAAACGCCTGTAATCTAAAAAAAGCAAGAAGAAAAAATCGACAAACGGGCAGGCGAAAACCAGCGAAACCACGCGAACCGGCACGAAAGCAGTCCCCTGAAGGAACGAAAAATAAAAATTCACGCGAAAAAGCACAGAATCACAAAGAATTTGACGAACGTTTTTTGTTTCCAAATTTTTCCGGCAGTGCTATACTGTGGCACATCGGAACAAGAAGATGCTCACTACGGATTGCTCAGCAGTAAAACACTTGCTGTTTTGCTGCGTAAGAAAGTGATTCAGGTGTGAGCAGCCCTCCTTTTGCGAAGCAAAATTTTCAATGAGGCTGCGAATGTTACAGTTCTCAGGTACCTGTGAACTGTAACACGTCTCCACTGCCGATATGCCAGCGGAAGAATCCTGTGCGCGCAAATTCTGCCGCGGATCCGCCGATGCACCGCAACGGAAGCACCGGCATATGATCATGACAGGCAAATTCAAAAATCATCAGGGGGAATAAGAATGCTGGAGTTTTGTGTGAAACAAAATGTGTTCTTATACGCAATGATAGCAGCAGGAATCGCCGGTGTGTGGTGCCTGTTCTGGAATAACCGTTTCTACACCCGGGCCATCCGCGATCTCGGAAGGCTGAAGGAACCAAAGTCGAAATGGACCAGGTCGGTGCTGGAAACGTGTCAGAGAAAAGCGCATCCCTTTTCGAATGCCGGGGCGTTTATGCGCAGCCAGATTGCACAGGGCAGGTCAGCGGGAATGGCAGTCCCGACGCTTCTGCGCGGAAGCAGAATATGATCCTCACGGTTCTGGCGCTGTCGATTCTTTCGCTGTGGGCGATCTACCGATACCGTTATGGAGAGGCGGAGCTGATGCGCTACCTCGGAACGGGCACCGCGCTCGCCGGATGCCTTGTCTTTTCCGGCTCTGTCTGGATTTCGGCGGAAAAGAGGAAATTCTGCTGAACGGCTGGACAGACTATCTGGAAAATGAGTTTGCAGCGACGAAACAGAGTGCGGTGCTGGAAACCGTACAGCAGACCGAACGGCAGCCGGTGCAGGCGGAAACCATGGCACAGGCAGGAACCGGAGCGGCGAAAGCAAAAGCGCAGACTGCGGGAAGCGAGTCCGCCAAAGAGAGGAATGAACTGTTCGCAGATCCGGAAAAAGAAGCGAGGATTTCGAAAGTCAGGGAGGCATCCGCCAGACCGCCGCGGCCGAGAGCAGGTTTGCTGGAATGCTGACGCCAGAGGAAGAGAAGCTGATGAGGGAGATTATCAGCGAATACGTGTAAATACCAGGGGATCAGGCCGGGGAGCATGGCATATCGACATGACCATATTTCCGAATCGGCAGTCCGCAGGTATCTAAGATAAAAATATTTCAGGCAGTGCCGTCTTTCAAAACAGACAGGCGGCACTGCTTTCCCGGATAAAGCAGAATCATCATCTGCAAAAGGAGGAACCAACATGAGACTTGTAATTCTTGAGGCAGAGTCACTGGGAAAGGACATGGATCTGTCCGGCTTTTCCCGTTTCGGAGAAGTGACAGTATATGAAAAAACAACGGAGGAGGAATGCCCGGAGCGTGTGCGGGAGGCGGATATTGTCATCTGCAACAAGGTGCGCATGTGCAGCCGCACCCTGTCCGGCGCGGAGAACCTGAAACTGATCTGCGTCACCGCAACCGGCATCAACAACATCGATCTCGATTATGTGAAGCGCCACAACATCGCCGTGACGAACGTCGCCGGCTATTCCACCGTCAGCGTGGCCCAGCATACCTTTGCGATGTACTTCTATCTGGCAGAAAAACTCCGTTATTACGATGATTACGTAAAAAACGGCAGCTACGCCGCCAGCAGTCTTTTCACCTGCATGGACAGACCGTTCACCGAGCTGGAGGGCAAGACGTGGGGCATCATCGGCCTTGGCGCGATCGGCAGAAAAGTGGCTTCGATTGCACGGGCATTCGGCTGCCGTGTGATCTATTACTCCACCTCCGGTGCACACGACGATCCGGACTACGAGCGGGTCGATCTCTATCGTCTGCTGAAGGATTCTGATGTGGTTTCCATCCACGCCCCGTTAAATGAGGCGACCGAGAACCTGATGAATATCGAAACGTTTGCCAACATGAAGCGGAACGCAATTCTGATCAACGTCGGCCGCGGCTCGATCGTGAATGAGCGTGACCTCTGCTGTGCCCTGCGCGAAGGCTGATCGCCGGAGCAGCGCTCGATGTACTTTCCAGCGAGCCGATCCGCAGTGACAGTCCGTTGCTGAAAATGGCGGACGACGACCGCCTGTACATCACGCCGCACATCGCCTGGGCATCGAAGGAAGCCCGCACGCGCCTGATCGGACTGGTGCAGAAAAATATTGCTTCGTACCTGGAAGGCGGCATGGAAAACCGCGTGGTATAAAAGGGATACAAAGCCAGGGACAAAATACATAAAAAGAGCCGGACATCCGACGGAACCGCAGAGGGGGCTGTAAGAACAGCCGCTCCCAAGTTCCGCCGGATGCCCGGCTTTTACATTTGCTTTATTCGCTGCAAAAACGAGAGAACATTATTCCTCTGTAATCTGAATTTCCAGATAATCAAACTCCAGCGATTCAATAAAATTATCCTGTGTGAACCGCGTTTTCGATCTCCGTTTAAACTCCGAAATATTCGTATCGAGCCAGATCGGCTTCGCCAGATTCCAGGCATCACAGATTTCATCGAGCGCACGGAAGACCTTGTGCGTTCTGGTATCCTCATCGTCGATGCAGACGGTAAGATCCTGAAGAATATGATTGTTTTCCACTAATTTTCCCCACATCTGAAACATATTAAAAATCCTCCTGAAAAGTACAAAGTAAACAGTGCATTTGGAACGACCGTGTTAATCGCTGGTAACGGTATGCAGTTCTTTAAAATCCTTCGGCGAGATCCCGTACTCTTTTTTAAACGCGCGGTAAAAACTCGAATAGTCGTGAAATCCGAACAGCAGATACACCTTCGTGACCGGTACATCGCCGAGCAGCGCTTCACGGCACCTTGCCAGCCGCTTTTTGGAAATGTACTGGTGGATCGACATGCCGATTTCATCCTTGAAAACGTGTGCAATGTGATATTTGCTCACAAAAAGTTCCGCCGCCAGCCGTTCGAGCGACAGATCCTCGGACAGGTGCTCATCAATATGGAAACAGAGCTGTTCATACAGCGAGAGCTGTGCTTTCCGGGTGAGCGGGTGATGCTGCTCATACACCGTTCGGTTGATCTGCATCAGCAGGTCGCTGACGTAGAGAAAAATCTGCGTCTCTTTTCCAAAATGATCGGACCGCATTTCTTCGATCAGGCGGATGGTGCGGTACTGGATCGTGTTGAACTCGACGGAATCGAGCGGGAACAGATATTTCTGATTTTCGGCAGCGTATTCCATCAGGTAAACGTAGTCGGCGGAACGGGCGCGGAGCTGCTCTGCAAAAGCGGCGCTGACCCAGAACACAAAGCGGCGGTACGGCACAGACAGGTCGTGCATCACCAGATGATGCGGCACGCCGGGCGGAATCAGAAGAAGATCGCCGGGCGTCGGTGTGTAGAGCACTCCGTCGATTTCTAGTGAAATCGCCCCTTCGAGAAAGAGATAGAACTCATAATGCGTATGCGTATGTTCTTTTACGCCGGGCACATCGTCGGTGCTGTAATAGTATAACTCAAACGTATCCGAAATCATGTACTGCCGGGTGGCAAATTTCGTCTGCAGTTTTTCTTTCATAATAAAAGCATCCTTGCAAAAAAATGATATTTTTGAACCATAACAACAATTCCCAGCATATCACAAAACAGCAAGTTTTACAATGTATTCGGCAATTCGCACAATAGAAAAAAACAACTTGTCCGGTTATGATACAAGGGAATAAAATAAAAACAGAATGCAGAATAAATTTCAGATAAAGATCAAAACGGAGGAACAGCTATCATGAATCAGATTCTCGAACAGCTTGGAACATACGGCATTGTGCCGGTTGTCGTTTTACAGGATGCAGCAAAAGCAGAGCCGCTTGCCGAAGCTCTCTGCAAGGGCGGACTTGCCTGCGCCGAGGTGACCTTCCGCACCGATGCGGCAGAAGAATCCCTCCGCATTATGAGCGAAAAATTCCCGGAGATGCTGGTGGGAGCCGGAACTGTGCTCACAACCGAGCAGGCGGACCGCGCCGTGAAAGCCGGAGCAAAATTTATCGTCAGCCCGGGCCTCAACCCGGAGGTAGTAAAATGGTGCCAGGCACACGAAGTACCAGTGATCCCGGGCATCGTGACCCCGACTGAGATGGCGCAGGCAATCGGTCTTGGGCTCACCATGGTGAAATTCTTCCCGGCAGAACCGGCAGGCGGACTGAAATACATCCGTGCCATCGCAGCACCGTACACCATGATGAAATTCATGCCGACCGGCGGCATCAACCCGCAGAATGTAAGAGAATACCTGGCATACGACCGCATCGCAGCATGCGGCGGAAGCTGGATGGTAAAAAATACGATGATTGAAAACAACGAATTCGACCGCATCGAAGAGCTGGTGAAAGAGGCGGTTGAGATCGTAAAGGAAAGCCGGACGTGACGACATCCTTCCCGCAGCCGCTGGGCACCGACCGTTGACCTCGAGCGTGATCCGAGATGGGGAAGAAACGAGGAGGGCTACGGCGAGGATCCTGTGCTGACCGGAAAAATGGCCGGCGCTTACATCGAGGGAATGCAGGGCGACGATCCAAAATATCTGCGCTGTGCATCAACCTGAAACACTTCTATGGAAACAACACCGAGGTCGGCCGCGGCTGGAAGAACTCTTCGATTGACCCGCGGAATAAATATGAGCTGTATCTCGAGCCGTTCCGCAGATGTATTGAGGAGAGCGGTGCAGAGGGCATCATGACGGCGTACAACAGAATCAACGGCACCGTCGGCGGAATGGTCCGGGAAAACATGGAAATCTCGGAATCCGTCATCATGAAACAGGCGGACCAGAAGATGTATGAAAATAAAAAAAGTTCACGGTGAATCGCCGCAATGGATTGTCCCCGCGGGTCTTTTCGTGGTACAATGAAACATAACCGATAAAAAGAAAAACGAGGGCAGAACATGAACGAATTATATGAAATGATTGAAAAGAAAATTAAAGAATCCGGCTATCCGCGGCCGATTTCGGGAAGCGATGTTTACGATGACATCTGCGACCAGATCGAGGGAAAAGAGAACGGTTCCTATGTGGTATTATCGAAATTTGATGATGATGTGATTTTCGAGTACCACATCACGGTGATGGATGATGAATTCAACCTCGGCGTGCTGACGATGCGCACCCCGGAGGCGTGTTTGAGACTGATTTTGACCAGTAAAAGAGAAAAGAAAGAGGTTGTTACTTATGCCGAATGTTGAAAAAATCACAAAACAGACGGAAAATCCGTTCGTAAATCTTTACCTGGTGGAAGGGACAAACAAAGTAAACCATCACTTCCGCTATTACGTGGCTTCCCGCGCAAAATCCATCGAGCAGATGAAGATTAAAACAAGGAAAAATACGCCGGACGGTGTGCTGATGTACAGTCTGTACGGGGAAAAACGCGACAAAATTGTCCTGGTGCGCCAGTACCGCGTTTCCATTGATGACTACATCTACGAATTCCCGGCAGGCCTGGTGGAACCGGGCGAGGAGTTCCATGAGGCTGCCGTGCGCGAGATGCATGAGGAGACCGGTCTTACGTTTCACCCGTTGAAAGTAGATCCCTGCTACGAGAAACCGTTCTTCACCACAATCGGCCTGACCGATGAAGCATGCTCTGCCGTTTACGGCTGGTGCGAGGGCAAGATCAGCCGCAAATACCTCGAAGAGAGCGAAGTGATCGAAGTTGTCCTTGCTGACCGCGAGGAGGCAAAGAGAATCTTAAAGGAAGAAAATGTAGCAATTATGTGTTCTTATCATCTGATGCATTTTATTCATGATGAGGAGCCGTTTGCATTCCTGAAATAAGTGGAGGGGAGCCAGAAAAACACAACCCCTGGAAGTTCTTAGCACGAACTGCCAGGGGTTGTGTTTTTCTGACTCCCATTTACGTTGTGGGGGACGGGAGGGTGAGGACTCAGGTGTAGTATTGGGCCTGGGTTTCGTAAAGATTGGCGTAGATGCCGTGGTTTGCGAGGAGGGTGTCGTGGGTTCCGTCTTCGGCGATGCGGCCGTGGTCGAGGACCACAATGCGGTCACAGAATTTGCAGCTACTCATGCGGTGGGAGATGTAGACGGCGGTTTTGCCGGAAATCATCTGGCTGAACTGTTCGTAGATTTCGGCCTCAGCGATCGGGTCGAGGGCAGCGGTCGGCTCGTCGAGGATGACGAACGGGGCATCCTTGTAGAGGGCGCGGGCGATGGCGGTGCGCTGGGCCTCGCCGCCGGAAAGGTCGACACCGGCGCCGTTATTGTTGTAGAGACGCGTGTGTGTTCTGCGGGAGACGTTGTACGCATTCTGTGAGACCGACTTTTGCAAGAGAGGACTGTAAAGCAGCTTCATCAATCTCGGTTCCGGCGGCGATGTTTTCGTCGAGCGGGAGGGAAAACAGGTGGAAATCCTGGAAAACGACGGAGAATGCCTGCGTGTACTCTTTGTAGCTATATTTGCGGATGTCAATGCCATTCAGGGTGATGTAACCTGAAGTTGGCTCATACAGGCGGCAGAGCAGCTTGATGAGTGTTGTCTTTCCGGCTCCGTTACGGCCAACGAGGGCGGTTTTTTCGCCGACGGCAAAGGACAGTGTCACATGTTCGAGTACCGGAATATTCGTACCGGGATAAGAGAATGAGACATCGTGGAACGCAAATTCGTACTGGCCGTCGTCGCGTTTCTCAATCGGCAGTGTACCGTCGTAGGCCATAGACGGCTGCGCAATGAAATCCTCATAGGTCGAGAGATAGGAATTGATATAGTCGAACTCCGATCCGGTTGCGAGAAATGTCTGAAGATCACTCATGGCGCGTGTCACGGAACCGGCATACAGAAGAACATCCCCAATGGGAGAACGCCGTACAGAGCCTGGCGCCGATCACAAGGTACGCAGCGAAATTGGAAAGGAGCGAAAGCAGCGCGTTTTTTCCGTCTGTGATGGCGGAGAAGCGGGCGAAGTCGAGGTACATCGGCAGAAAGTGTTCCATGGCTTTTCCAAACTGTACGTCGAGAAAATGATCGAGATGACCGATGCGGATATCGTCCGCGCGCCGTTCTTCAAGCATCACATTAACGAGATAATTGGCAACCGAGTTGGAATGGTCGTTGCCCTGGTTCAGCTCTATCTTTTTCTGCGTACTCCTGCGGTTGATGCGGGAGGAAAGTGCAAGCTGCACACCACAGAGCAGGAGCAGTGCAAGCATCGAAAACGACGAGGTGAAAAAGTTATTCCTGCTGCTGTCGGACAGAAGAAACAGACGGAGCAGGAAAAACAGGGCATAGAGAACCGAGAGCAGGGAAGTGATCAGCGTATGAATGACAATGAGCTGGTCACCCACATTTCCCGATCCCATGGAGGAGACGTTGGTGCGCCGGATGGCATCCATCGTCTCTGTTTTTCGAATTTCTCAAACTCCAGCTCCAGCGCCTTTGCGGTGATTTTCTGTTCCGTGCGTGCAAGACAGAGTTCTTTTTGGCCGTCGAGATACTGACGGCAGATTTTTTCAAACAATCCCAGCCCATACTGCGTAAGCAGAAAGACGACAACAGTATACAGACAGGCGCGGTACGACTTTGCAAGCAGTAAATTCAAAATTCGCGCCGAGAAAAACAAGGAGAGATACGGCAGCGTTGCAGCTGCAAAAGCGCTTCCGAGAAGCCAGAACAGCACGCGGTGATTGCCCTGGCTCACCATAGTTAAAAAGCGGCAGATGGCATGAAACCGTTCTTTCATTTTCATCAGATATCTTCCTCCGTTTCCTGATAATACTGGCTCTGCACCTCAAACATATGCGCATACGATCCGCCAAGGGCAATCAGCTCATCGTGGGTTCCGCATTCTTTGATCTTTCCGTTTTCGAGAAACAGGATCGTATCGCAGAAGCGTGTCGATGCAAGACGGTGCGAGATGAAAAGCGCAGTCTTATTTTTCAGCAGTGTGCTGTAGGTTTCGTACATTTTATTTTCCGAGATTGCATCGAGCGCAGCCGTCGGCTCATCGAGCAGGAGCAGATGGCAATTTTTATAGAGTGCCCGCGCCATCATCAGTTTTTGCATTTCACCGCCGGAAAGCGTAATGCCGTCGTCCGCCATATCCTTGCCAAGATAGGTTTCTTCTTTCTGCGGCAGACTTGCAATTTTTTCCCAGAGTCCGGCGCGGATGAGTGCTTCTCGGCAACGGTTACGATCGGTCTCTTCCAGTGGGGAGCAGCTCACATTTTCTGCAATCGAAAACGAGAGTGCAAACGGGTCCTGAAAGACCGCCGCGATTGCTTTGTAATACTGTGCCGGATTCAGACTGCCAAGAGGAATGCCGTTGATGGTGATATTCCCTTCCGTTGGCTGATATAGCCCGCAGATCAGCTTGACAATGGTGGATTTTCCGGCGCCGTTGATGCCGACAAGTGCCGTATGCTCGCCCGCATGGAGTGTAAAACTGACATCATCGAGGATCCTTTTATCGCCGCCCGGATGGGAAAACGAGACGTGGGAAAAGCAGATTTCCAGCGGTTTTTCTTCCGCAAGTTCCGGCCGGAACGGCAGCGTGTGGCCTGCAGGGAACGGGAGATCGAAGAATTCCCGCAGCCAGCGGATCTGCTCGAGACAGAGCACGGATTTGGAGAGCGCGGCGGTGATCTCGTTAAAATATGAAGAAAAACCGGAGACGGCACCGAGCGCAAGCACAAAGCCGGATACGGTCATCGTGCCGTGGGATAGACGGTAAATCAGAAAGCCATAGCAGATTCCGTCGCGCAGAAGCTGTAGTGTAAGTGTCAGCAGATCATTTGCAAAGTAGGCGCTGCGGATGCGGAACAGAATTTTCTGATACCGCTTGTTGAGCTGGCGATAAACACCATCGAGCCATCCGTTCAGCTGATACAGACGGATATCCTTTCCGGCGGATGTGTTGTACGACTGTTTCTGGAAATAGCGCTGCGATACTTCAATTTCAGACAGATCGTCTCTGCGGCGGACTTCGTAAGAGCCGCGCGGCGGTAGCTGAGAAACTGCAGAACCGAGAGCACAAGCAGCAGAAGAATGATAGCCGGATGGACGGTTCCGATCAGTCCTGCGTAGAGAATCAGCCCAAGAAACGAAGAATAAATTGTGACATCGTATCGGAACATGCCTTCCACGCCGACCCAGTTGCTGCAGATGGCTCCGACGGCTTTTTCGGCGAGCTGCAGCGTTTTTGGTTCTGTCAGAACCGCATAATCTATCTGCATGAAATGACAGAGAAGGCGGCGCGTAAAAAAGCCGGTCCGGAATTCGGTATACTGCCAGGCGTTCCGCGATTGCAGAAAGGTGTGGCTGACAAAAACAACGGCATAGCAGAGAAAGAGAACGAGCGTTCCAAGTGCAAATCCGGAAAAGCCGCTGCTCTGTTCCAGAAACAGGAGAATCCCGGCAGGAAGCAGAATCCCGAAAAAGCCGGTGAGCACCTGTGAGACGATTTCGAGTGCCTGAAAGAGAAACGGCTTTTTGCTGTAATGCCACAGCTCCCGATGAATATAAATGTAGTTAGACCATAATGAATACATAAAGACCTCCTCTGTCACATGTCTTTCGTGAACTGTAGTTATCCTACCATATTCATGCAAAACACGGGGGAAAAGTACGTAAATGGAACAAAAAAGAACGCGAACAGCAAAAAAAGTGTTCACGTTCTGCAAAATTTCTCTGTAGAATCATCGGACAAAATTAAAAAATCCTGGAAAGAACTTTTTACAGCGGCAGCATAATCTCCGTCACGAAAACGCCGGGCTCGTTCTGCCGGTTGATATATCCTTTGTACTTTTCCACAACAAGATTGATCCGTTTCAGCCCATGCCCGTGATTTCCGCGCTTCGTGGTGATATACTCGCTGTCCAGCTTCCGCACAGTATCCTTTGTTGCATTCGTAACGGAAATATACAGCTGGTTTTTCAGCACACCAATATAAAGCCGGATATAGGGATCCGCAAGGCCCTCGCATGCTTCCACCGCATTGTCAATCAGATTTCCGATCAGCGCGCAGAGATCAATATCACTCACCGTAAGATTGGCCGGGCAGGCTGCCTTGTAATCCACGCGGATGCCGTTCTTTTCGGCGAGTGAAATTTTGGAATTTAAAATCGCATCGAGATTCACATTCCCCGAGTCGCAGAGCTGGTTGACTGATCGAGATCATTTTCGAGCAGCCCGAGATATTCCTGCAGCTTATCATACTGTCCCATCTCAACATATGCCTTCATTGACTGCAGATGATTGTGGTAATCATGGCGCCAGCCGCGCATTGTCAGATAGATATTCTGCACTTCCTCGACCTGGCGGGCGAGAAGCTGGTTCTGGTATTCGATATTTTTGCGTTCCAGATAATGGGATAAAAATGGAATGTGCGCCATGAAACATCACCTCGGTTCGTTCGGAATTGGAAATTAAAAAATGCAAAACCTTTAAAACGCATTCGGCCGGTAAAACTGCAGGAACGCCTGGTTGAGTGATGCATAGCATCCGCGGCTGACCGGAATTTTTGTTCCGTCCGACAAGAGACATTCCGTCCGCGTGATCCGCTCCACATGAGCGAGATTCACAAGATAACTCCGGTGTGCGGCCGCAAAACATTCCCCCGTCTCACCAGAAGCCTGCCATGCGGCAGAAAGTTCTTCGCGGAACTCCGACAGATTTTTCTTAAACGTTTCCGTGCCGGCGGCCGTATGCAGCGTCAGATAATGATTATCGGACTCCACAAAAAGCAGGTCAGAGAGAAACAGCTTCTGCGTCTCTCCGCCAAGTGAAAGCAGCAGATGCGGTTTTTCCTGTCCGCGCATCGCCTGCAGCTCCTCGAGCAGCGGAAACAGTGTATCCTCTGTCACCGGCTTTAAGAGATACCGGAACGCCTGCACCTCATATCCTTCGAAAACATATTCTTTATGATTCGTCAGAAAGAGAATCGGCACCTCACTGTCCGTTTCACGGATTTTCCGCGCCAGCGCCATGCCGTCCATTCCGCCGAGATCAATATCGAGAAAGATGAGATCAAACGGATACGAGCCGGGATACTGGAACAGAAAAGCGGCGGAGTCTGAAAAGGCTTCCACGGTCAGAGGAAGCCTTTTTCGCTCCGCAAAGGTGCGGAGCAGCATTTCCATCCGGGAACGCTGCGCCGGTTCATCTTCGCAGTAAGCAATTCTCATGTTATTCACCCAAACATTTTTTGAAGAAGTTATCGTAAACGGTAATCATTTCCTCGGTCCAGAATGCTGCACCGCCGTGGTCTGCGCCGCGAAGAAGATACAGCTGTACATCTTTTCCGGCATCCTTTAATGCGTGGTAGAGATCGACACTCTGCTGGCAGAACACCATCGTGTCCTTGGTGCCGTGTGCGATCAGCATCGGCGGGAAATCCTCGTTCACGTATGTTTTGGAGCAGGCTGCCTTAGCCTCCTCAAGATGCTCGGTGATGTCATAGCCCATCAGCATGCCCTCCGGGCTGTCTGGTTTCTGATGGTTCAGCGTTATCGGATAGCCGTACGGCAGTGTCACATCAACAGCTCCGTACAGATCGATAATACCGCATACCTCGCAGCTTTCCTCATTGATCGGCTCGTCAAGTTTTCCGCTCTTTGCGGTCATGCCGGCAACGGAAGAAACCTGTCCGCCGGAAGAATCTCCCATCAGGAACATCTGCGATGGATTCAGCTTGTATTCCTCCGCATGCGCACGCAGAAAACGTACCGCATTTTTTGCGTCGATGATCTGCGCTGGGAAATGTGCGATTCCGCTGTGACGGTATTCGACGATTGCAACAACGTAGCCGCGCTGCGCCAGACGGGCGATCATGCCGACCTTCTGGTAGACATACTGTTTCATCCAGGCGGATCCCTGAATAAATGTGATGCACGGCCAGGTGCGCTCCGGGTGCGCCATCTGGAATGGTGTGAAAATTTCCAGATGAAGATTGTGCGCCTCGTCGTAGACAACTTCATGCGCATAGCGGATCTCAATTTCCTCTCCGGTCACCGGAATTTCCACGGCGCCGTCTACCGCGTCTGTGTAGTCCGGCATTGTCTCATACGTGTAGTTTGATGGTTCAATGATCATGTGTAAAAACCTCCTTTTTCTAAAACCCCTTTTTCGGTCCGAAACAGCAATCCACAGGATTTACAATTTCTTCGACTCCTCATATGATTTTAACTCGGAAAGCGCCTCACCTGCAAGTGGATACAGTGCAATAATGTTGAAAATTGTCATCAGCCCGATACCGACATCACCGAGATCCCACACAAACGTGTAAGCGGCAATTCCTCCGATAAACAGCATCACAAGTGCCAGAACCTTGTAAGCGGTCTGGAAACACCACTTGTCACCGAACAGGTAGGCAACGTTGCTTCTTGCATAGAACAAAATGCCAAGGAACGTGGAAAAGCTGAACAAAAACAGCGTAAGTGCGATAAAAATCACACCGAATTTTCCCAGATGATACTGCATGGCGGTCTGCAAGAGATCCATCCGGAAAGGCCATTAATCAGATCCTTTGGTGCAAGCAGCATAATCATTGCGGTGCAGCTGCAGATGACGATTGTGTCAACAAAAACGCCGAGCGCCTGTACAAGGCCTGCTTTGGCCGGGCGGTCACATTCTGCGGCGCAGCGGCGCATGGAGCGGAGCCGGAACCGGCTTCATTCGAAAACAGACCACGCTTTACACCGTTCATCAGAACAGCACCAAAACCGCCGGCTGCCATCTGACGAAGTCCGAAGGCTTCCTCAAAAATGCGTGCAAACACAGAAGGAATCTGACGGAGGTTGACTGCGATGATAAACAGTGTGATAAAGAAATAGCAGACTGCCATGACAGGAACTATAAAATCCAGCACCTTTACGGTTGCATTTTTCCGCAGTACGATGATTGCAGAAAGAATCACCAGCATGATACTGGTGTAAAGCGGCGGAATGGAAAATGCATTTTTAAAAGAAGAAGCCACGGAGTTGCTGATTACCTGACTGATACCGCACCAGCAGATCAGACCGGCAATGGCAAACAGAACAGCCGGCAGAACGTATCGTTTTTTCTTCTTGAGGTGGTCTTCAACCAGATCGTGAATGTAGTAGGCAGGACCGCCGCGGTAGCCGCCGTACAGAGGATCTTCTTCTTTGTGAAGCTGTGCGAGCGTAGCTTCGATAAACGCGGTAGACGAGCCGATGATAGCCGTCACCCACATCCAGAACACAGCACCTGCGCCTCCGGCGGAGACTGCAGCGACAACGCCGACCAGATTTCCCATACCGACACGCGTTGCGGTGGAAACGATCAGTGTCTGAAAAGAAGAAAGGCTGCTTTTTTCATTTTTCTTTTTCCGACAGGGCACGGATCATGTCCGGGAACAGACGGATAGGAAGAAAACGTGTCCGGATCGTAAAATAGATGCCGGTTGGGATCAGCAGAAGAATCAAAAGGGAGATTCCGAGACTGCCGCCGCCCGGGAGCGGAATCGTAAAAAGATCGCCCCAGAGAAAGTTGTAGACTGTGGTGATGAGATTGACAATCATGTTTTCAAAAACCCTCATTTCAAAATATTTGCGGCACTGTGAAACGTCAAAGCATAAAAGCACCGTTACCTGCTATTATATCGGTTTCTGTTTGGAATGTAAAGAAGGGAAGAGAAAAGATAAGAGGCAAATATCAGCTTTTTCCGAAACCAGAAAAAGTTGATATCTGCCTCTTAAAAATTTTTCAGTCGTATCAAAAGATCAGCCTGCGAGATGCAGCATCTCGATCAGGAACAGCCAGCTCAGGCCATAGAATGTAACGACAGCGACAAGGTCGTTGACCGTCGTGATGAGCGGACCGGAAGCAACCGCCGGATCGATGTGGATCTTTTTGAAGAACAGCGGAATGCAGGTGCCGACGGCACTGGAAATCAGCATTGCCAGCAGCAGTGCGATGCCGATGCAGGCGGAAACGGAAAATGCGAACATCATGGTCTTTCCCTTGAATAAGAAGATGAAAAGTCCGATGACAGCAAAGGACAGAACACCAAGCAGAAGACCATTGCAGAAACCGATGCGCATTTCCTTGAAAACAAGCTGTAATTTCTGTTTTCCGGTCAGGGACTCATCCATCAGGACACGGATGGTAACAGCCAGGGACTGGGTACCAACGTTTCCGGCCATGTCGAGGATCAGGGACTGGAAGGTCATGATGATCGGAAGGGTTGTGACAACCTGTTCGAAAATACCGACTACAGAAGAAACCAGCATGCCAAGACCGAGCAGGATGATCAGCCATGGAAGACGTTTTTTCATACTGTCTTTTAACGGCTCTTTTAAATCCTCCTCTGCGGTCAGACCTGCGAACATCGCGTAGTCCTCACCCATCTCATCATCAACCAGGTCGATGATGTTTGATGATGTGATGACACCGAGCAGGCGGTTGTCATTGTCGAGGACCGGAATAGAATCCTCGGAATAATCCTTCAGTTCTTCGATACACTCGTTGATCGGCTCCTCTGCATATACGTACGGGTAAGAAGTTACGGTCAGATCCTCGAGCGTCTCGTCGCGTCTTGCGATGATCAGGTTTTTCAGATCGATCGCTCCGTAAAATTTCTGCTGCGCATTGACAACAAAGATGGTAGAGATGTTGTCGTTCTTTGCGGCCTGATCGATCAGGCTGCTCATCGCCTGTTTGACATTCAGATCCTCGCGGATGATGATGCAGTTTGTCGTCATGCGGCTACCGATTTCATCTTCATCGAAGGAGGCGATCATCTCAATATCGTGGCGTACTTCCGGATCGAGCAGTTCGATCAGAAGTTTTTTCTTTGCTTTGTCGAGTTTCTGCAGAACCTCGGCCAGTGCATCGGTCTCCATTTTGGAGAGGATGGAAGCGGCTTTTTTGACATCCATCTCTTCGAGGTACTCGGCTACGTTGTCGGATTCAGCATACTCAAAAATATCGGACAGCATGTCCGTGTCCAGAATGCGGTACAGTTTGCATCGCTCCGGAACCGTTAAAAGCGGCAGAACATCTGCCAGGTCATTTTCGTGGTAATCTTCCAGGCGGCTGCCCATGACAGCCGGAGAAGAGTTACTGCGGATTGTATCCAGGATCTCCTGGGTATAATCCTGTACTCGTTTTTCCATTTTTTCGTTATCCTCCATTCTTTTTTTGACAGCAGAAAAAAACATGCGTGCTGTCGGTGCGAAAAAGCATGTTGGAACCCTCACAGGGCAGTAAAAGCACACGAAAAAAGAACCAGAGAATTACGTTTCAAAACTGGTTTGGATCATGTGTCTTACTTCGGGTTTTCATAGGATAAGAAGGGAAAATATTTAAGATTAAAGCAGGACAGAAGGATGGCCGTCATCCTGCATATTTTCCGGTTCCCGTCCTATGCTGGTACTTCGCCCATGAGAATCACAACTATCCATTCTGTTCACCTGCCTTTTTTTTAGAAATTTTTTGATCAAACAGCCGTTTTTGCCGGTCTGTTTCGCTTGAAATACGGGATTCAAAAATCATCCCTCAAGTATTCTAACTGCTTTCCAGAAAAAAATCAATTCCTATTTTGGTAAAATTTTCGCAACATTCTTATCTCGTTTCTGTTTCTCCTCGTAAAGCATTGCATCCGCATGCGCGAGCATCTCCGGAAGTGTGGAATCCATGTCTTTCGGAAGCAGATAAAAGCCGGTGGAAACGGTAATATTATATGCTTTTTCGTTCGTTCTATTAAAAATGTCGAATGCGGAGTGCAGCGTCCGGTACAGATCCCTGGACATTGTTTCGTCGGAACACGGAACAAGATATGCGAATTCATCGCCGCCGATGCGTCCGCAGACACCGCGTTTGCCGATGGAATCCTGCAGAAACTGTCCGACAAGGCGGATGGAGAAGTCCCCTTCTTCATGCCCGTACCGGTCGTTGATGATCTTTAAATTATTGAGATCCGCATAGACGGCAAGCAGGATGTGCTAAGAAAATAATTGCAATTGTCTAAAAAATGTTTGAGCTCTGAATTCACAGACAAAACTTTATAGAAACTTAAGATTTTCCTTTGCGGACCTAAAGATTCCTTTGGTACAGTAAGGATGAAAACAAAAGACATCTGGCAACTTGAGGGAATTTGCGGTACAATCATCTTTGAATCATGTGGGAGGTCCGGCGCGGAAAAAAAGTGCCGGAAAAGAAAAAATGAAAGGTGGAGAAAGAAGAAATGTACAACATTTTAGTATGTGATGATGATAGAGAGATTGTAGACGCCATTGAGATTTATCTGACCCAGGAGGGCTATCATGTGCTGAAAGCATATGACGGCATGCAGGCCATCCAGATGCTCGAGAGGGAGGAGATTCAGCTGCTGATTATCGACGTCATGATGCCGAAACTGGACGGCATCCGTGCGACGCTGAAAATCAGGGAAAAGAGCAGTATTCCGATCATTATTCTGTCCGCAAAATCAGAGGATGTGGACAAAATTCTGGGACTGAACATCGGCGCGGATGATTACGTGACGAAGCCGTTCAATCCGCTCGAGCTGGTGGCGAGGGTGAAATCTCAGCTGCGGCGCTACACGAAACTTGGAAATCTTCCGGCGGACGACGGAGAAAATGTGTATCAGGTCGGGGGTCTTCTCGTCAACGACGATTTAAAAGAAGTCAGCGTCGAGGGCGAACCAGTCAAACTGACCCCGATCGAATACAATATTCTCCTGCTGCTGGTAAAAAATCCAGGCAAGGTATTTTCGATTGAACAGATCTACGAGAGCATCTGGAACGAGGAGGCGATCGGTGCGGACAACACCGTTGCGGTCCACATCCGTCACATCCGTGAGAAAATCGAAATCAACCCGAAGGAGCCGCGCTATCTGAAAGTTGTATGGGGAATTGGGTATAAGATTGAGAAACAATAATAAGGAGTGAATAATTGTGAAAGAACGAAAACTCTACAGCCTGACGGGGAAGCTGATCGTTTTTCTTCTGCTGATCGTTTTTGCCGCCAGTGCGCTGTTCGGGGGCATTCAGACACTGATGCTTTCCAGCGTCGGCCTGACGCCGAATGCGGCAGCAAAAAAGTATGCGTTTGAAGAAACCACCGCATGCGGCACACTGGTGCAGCGGCAGCTTCATAACGTCATGAGCTACTATAATGATATGAGTAAATTCGGCACAAACGTCGATACGACGGAACAAAAGAGATTGATTACCGTGCCTTTGCAACCGATGGAGAGGGAAGCGGCGGGATAAGTACAACGTACACCATTGACCAGCTTGTCAAGATGTACGATGACGGCAGCAGCGCAGACCTCAATGAGGTGGCAGCGTATACTGCGGACAATTATGCGACGAACGATGCCGGAATTGACAAAGAAGCCTATCTTGCATACGAAGATGGAACTGACGTGAGCCAGGAAACAGAAGAGACGGATGTAGCCGCACTCACCGAAGAAGTGAGCGCGGCAGATGCAGAGACGTTTGACAGCTTTTCCCCGGACGGCGAGGTCTACTTTCCTTCCGATAATGCAGTGAAAAGCCTGAAAGAGAAAAAAATTGATCCTGCTGATGTTTCCTCCCAGTTTTTGTATCTATACGATCAGGGAATGAGCCTGGAAACGCAGAAAACGAAAGCGGGAACGTACCTCTATGAGTACGCGGCGGCAAATCTGAAAAAGGTATCCATCCGCGATCTGTATATGACACTTTCCGGGGTCACGGAAGAAGTTGCTGCTTTTAAAAACCAGGAGAGCGGCATCAGCGTCGATGCGGACGATGCCAATCTCTGGTACTGTCTGGAGGATAAAGAAGGAAATATCTATACGAATGTGGATTCCTGGAAAAATGGTTACACAACAGCCATTGCGCAGAAATCGCCCTATCCGTTCGCCTTTGCTGTTGACCGGACCGGCGGTGCCGACAAAGTCCGTTCTTATGCAACAAGAAAAAACAGCCCGGCCGTGGAAGCAGCGAGAAGCTATCTGCTGAACAATCAGATTGCAGATAATTATCAGAAGATCTTTGTTGCACTGGATCCGGATCTGGCAGCAAGCGACTATTTCTCCCAGTACAGTGAGATCTACAGCCAGTGGCTTCCGAAAATGCAGCTCCTTCTTCTGATGATTGCAGTTGGCGGAATCGGAACGCTGGTCTGCCTGGTCCTGTTCACACTGCAGGCAGGAAGAAATGGAAAAAACAAAGAAATCCGCCTTTACTTTTTCGATCAGTGGTACACGGAAATCGCAGCTGCAGCCGCCATCCTGATTGTGATGGGAGCAGTTGGAATCGTTGCTGTCTGCATCGAACTTTCCTACGGCGGCGTTCATTATATCCAGAATTTTGACGGAAACTACATCTACAGCGGATCCTATGGAAATGAAGCAGATACATGGCGAAGCCTGGTGGCCGCATCGGGCATCCTCGCCGGATTTCTGATCACACTGATTCCGTACTGCTCACTGGTGCGCCGGATCAAAGCACGCAACGTCTGGAAACAGTCGTTTTTGTACTGCGTCGGCCACCGGATCGTGTCTGCCGGAAGAACCTTCTATGAAGGCAGACAGGAGTCGGAGCGAACGATCCTTATGTTCTGCGTTTTCTGCGGCGTGCAGATCATTCTCTGCTGCGGCTTCGGAATGTTCGGCGTATTCCTTACCCTGGTGATGGATGCCGCAGTGCTGCTTCTTCTGCTGCGCGAGGCATCTGGAAGAAAACAGATTGAACATGGCTTAAAAGAGATTGCTGCGGGCGATCTGGATTACAAGATTGACCTGACGGAGCTGCAGGGGGAAGACAACCTTCAGCTTGCCGGAATTGTCAATTCGCTCGGAGAGGGAATGAAAGCGGCAGTGCAGGAGCAGATGAAGAGCGAGCGCTTAAAAGCGGATCTGATCACCAACGTATCCCACGATATCAAGACACCGCTTACTTCTATTATTAATTATGTCGATCTGCTGAAACGGGAAAATATTGAAAACGAGAAAGCGAAAGATTATATCCGCGTACTCGACGAAAAATCACAGCGCCTGAAACAGCTGACGGAGGACCTTGTCGAGGCATCGAAGATCAGTTCCGGAAATATTAAACTGGAATTCATGAACCTGAACCTGAATGAACTGGTACAGCAGGTGAACGGAGAATTTGCGGAGCGGTTCGAAGGCCGCAATCTCGACCTGATCTGTATTCTCCAGCCGGAACCGCTTCTGATCCGTGCGGACAGCCGCCGCATCTGGCGCGTGCTTGAGAACCTGTACGTAAATGTCTGCAAATATGCCATGCCGGGAACACGGTTTATGTGGATGCCATCAAAAAAGACGGAAAGATTCAGCTCTCGATTAAGAACATTTCCGAGAACCCGCTGAACTTCCAGGCAGATGAACTGACGGAGCGTTTTATCCGCGGCGATGTCAGCCGGAGCACCGCGGCAGCGGCCTGGGTCTTCAATCGCAAAGACCTGACGGTATTGCAGCATGGAAGCTTCAACATTTATCTGGACGGCGACCTGTTCAAGGTTACGATTACGTTTGATGAAGCTGTAAAGGAGAAAAAACCGATGCCTCCGATGATCGTACCGGAAGCGGTACAGGAGGAAGCACAGCAGGATGCCTGAGAAGTGTTGAAAAATAAAAGAGAATAGAAAACGACAACTCCCCGCCGGGAAACACGCAGCAGATGCGGTTCGCGGGGAGTTGTTTATGAAATGCAGTTTATTTATTCGTTTGTTTCGTCTGTTTCTGTCTGTTCAGCCGGGCTTGCAGATTCCTCTTCCGAAGCAGTTTCTGCAGCATCGGTAGTTTCAGCCGGAGCAGCGTCATCGGAACGTTCAGTCAGCGGGCTTGGTCTGTCCATTGCTTCCAGTGCCCGCAAGGATTCTTCTTCCGGTGTCAGAACCTCTTTTTCTTCCTCAGGCATATAGAATGGGAAGATTTTGTTTACAAAGAACCAGGAGCATCCAAGCGCTACCGTGGAAAAGCCCAGAAGGAACATCAGAAGAATCAGATAGCTGACAATCTTTGTCGTGGAGAATACATAGATCAGCAGTGGACAGAGATTGACGAGCAGGATCATGATGGTCCACGGCAGGTGGCGGATTGCCATCAGGATGGAGTTCTTGATCGTGTTTTTTACAGTATTGTCAAAGCGGCTCAGTACCGGAAATACATAAGAAAGTACCATGGCCTCGAAAAAGATCAGTACCAGGAAAACAAAACGCAGGTAGGTGATGGTACCCGGCATTCTCATGACCAGCAGAAGATCAAGAATCAGAACAATCAGAACCGCCAGCAGGATGAGCCAGATGGCAGTTGCCTGCTTGAAGTTTTCGCGGAAGGATTTCCAGTAGGTACGGAAGATATACGTCTCCTCATTTTTGATCATCTTCAGCGTGACGTAGTACATTGCTGTGAAATTGGCGCCGATTGTCACAATCGGGATACACATAATAAGGAAAATAATGTTCAGCATCATCAGGTCGAAGACACGGCCCATAATCTGCGAGAACTTACTGTCCAGGCTGAAAAAACTCATAATTTGTTCCTCTTTTCTGTTGAATTAAGTGTGCCGCCGATTAACGTTCCGGCTGGCAGATATCATAGAAAAGTATAGCGAATTTTTCAGAAAAATGCAATGAAGAGAATATAAACTTTTCGTTTCGTCATTTTGTATAAGAGTGAACATTTTGTTTGTGCAAAGTGGACAGAAGAGAACGGTTCGAGAAAATCCGAAAGCAGAATTGCCAATCTGCCGGAGGAAAGTTTGTGTAATTGTGGCATGGTCGAATGCGGGTAGAAAAGGTATACTAGTCCCATAAGCAAGAGAGATGCAAATGCAAAACTCATAATAAAACGCATGATGTTCATTTAGGAGGATTCAAAAATGGCAAGTTTATCTTTACAGCACATTACAAAAAGATATCCGAACGGTTTTGAAGCAGTAAAAGACTTCAACCTGGAAATCGCTGACAAAGAGTTTATCATCTTCGTAGGACCATCTGGATGTGGTAAATCTACAACACTTCGTATGATCGCAGGTCTTGAGGAGATCTCCGATGGTACTCTGAAAATTGACGATAAAGTAGTAAACGATGTAGAGCCGAAAGACCGTGATATCGCAATGGTATTCCAGAACTACGCTCTGTATCCGCACATGACCGTATATGATAACATGGCATTCGGTCTGAAACTGAGAAAAGTTCCGAAAGATCAGATCGACAAACAGGTTAAAGAAGCAGCTAAAATCCTTGACCTGGAGAAACTGCTTGATCGTAAACCGAAAGCTCTTTCCGGTGGTCAGAGACAGCGTGTTGCTATGGGACGTGCAATCGTACGTGATCCTAAAGTATTCCTTATGGACGAGCCTCTGTCAAACCTGGATGCAAAACTTCGTGTACAGATGCGTACCGAGATTTCCAAACTGCATGAGAGACTGGGCGCTACCATCATCTACGTAACACATGACCAGACCGAGGCTATGACACTTGGTACCAGAATCGTTGTTATGAAAGACGGAGTTGTTCAGCAGGTAGATACCCCGCAGAACCTGTACAACGCACCGGGCAACCTGTTCGTTGCAGGATTCATCGGATCTCCGCAGATGAACTTCCTGGATGCAAAAGTAAAAGTTAACGGAAACGATGTAACTCTTACTGTTGGTAAATACAACATGAAACTGCCGGCTTCCAAAGCAAAAGCTGTTATTGACGGCGGATATGACGGAAAGACCGTTGTTATGGGTATCCGTCCTGAGAACGTACATGATTCTCAGATGTTCATCGAAACTTCCAAAGACAGCGTAGTTGAGTGCAAGATCAACGTATACGAGCTGTTAGGTGCAGAAGTTTACCTGTACTTCGATTGCGAAGGCTTCCCAATGACAGCCCGCGTAGATCCTCGTACAACTGCAAGAAGCGGTGATACCGTTAAATTTGCTCTGGATATGGAGAAAGTTCATCTGTTCGACAAAGAGACAGAGATCACCATTACCAACTAATCCATATGAACATCAGCGCGTATGCGCAAACATAGAGAAAAGGATCGACATCCGTTCGGATGCCGGTCCTTTTTGCATATGCACCGCCCTCCTTTTGCGAAGCAAAAATAGTTGCCAATGAGAAAAAAATAAGCTATAGTTATAGATAAGACGCACCCTGGAGTAAAATACGCCAGGAGAAAGGAAGTGGCAGATTTGGTATCAAGTCAGGTATTACAGAAAACCCTTGATGAATTAAGAAATATTACAAGAATTGATTTATGTGTGACGAATACGGATGGTGTTCTGCTGGTGACCACATTCCCGGAAACCGCGATTGATGCAGAAAGCATCCGTTCTTTTGTATTATCCGCTGCGGACAGCCAGATTGTACAGGAATATCATTATTTTAAAGTATATGACAACCAGAATGTGGAGTATATTCTGATTTCTAAAGGAAGCAGCGACGATGCATATATGATCGGAAAGGTTGCCGTATGTGAGATTCAGAATCTTATCATTGCATACAAAGAGCGTCTGGACAAAAACAACTTTATCCAGAACCTTCTTCTCGACAATCTTCTTCTGGTGGATGTCTACAACCGCGCGAAAAAGCTTCGCATCGACACAGATGTGCGCCGCGTTGTTTACATGGTAGAGACGAAGCTGGAAAAAGACATCAGCGCACAGGAGACAGTAAAGAGCCTCTTTGCTTCAAGACCGAGAGATTTCATCACCGCAGTCGATGAGAAGAGCATTATCATTGTAAAAGAACTGAAGGATACCGACACCTTCGAGGATATGAACCAGACCGCAAGAATGCTGGTTGATATGCTGAATGCAGAGGCAATGTCCCAGGTACGTGTTTCTTACGGAAATCCGGTCAGCGAGATTAAGAGTGTTTCGCGTTCCTACAAAGAAGCGAAGATGGCGCTTGAGGTAGGAAAAATTTTCTACGCAGACAAAAACGTGGTACCATACAACAACCTCGGCATCGGCCGTCTGATCTATCAGCTCCCGATTCCGCTGTGCGAAATGTTTATGACCGAAGTCTTCGGCGAAAATCTGCCGGATACGTTCGATGAGGAAACACTGACCACAATCAATAAATTTTTTGAAAATAACCTGAATGTGTCCGAGACATCCCGTCAGCTCTATGTACACAGAAATACTCTGGTGTACCGTCTGGAGAAGCTCGAGAAGAGCACAGGACTCGACATTCGTAAATTTGACGATGCGCTGACCTTTAAAATTGCCATGATGGTCGTAAGCTACATGACGTATATGAACAACAGCGAAAATCTGTAAAACCGTTCAGAGCCGTACAGGATTGCGGGAGTGCAAAGCACGGAGCAATCCGGGTATCGAAGGGGTCAAAAGACTTTTTGACCCTGACATTTTATCAACAACAAGAGGAGAGGAACGACATGATTGAATTACTGAACACAGGTGCATACCTTGTCAACGGAATCGATATCATCCCGGATACAGAAGAAGGCCGCGCGGAACTCAAAGCGCGTACCGGCGCTGTGCCGTGTCCGGCGGATGCTGCAAAAGAAACCATTGCCTATGGAATCTTAAAAGACCACAATGTTTCCGGCAACATGGAAAATCTGCAGATCAAATTTGACAAACTTACATCGCATGACATTACTTTTGTTGGAATCATTCAGACCGCGCGCGCGTCAGGACTGGAAAAATTCCCGGTACCGTACGTGCTGACCAACTGCCACAACTCCCTTTGCGCAGTCGGCGGAACCATCAACGAAGATGACCACATGTTTGGTCTTACCTGTGCGAAAAAGTACGGCGGCGTCTATGTACCGCCTCATCAGGCAGTAATTCATCAGTTTGCCCGCGAGATGCTTGCCGGCGGCGGAAAAATGATCCTCGGATCCGACTCCCACACCCGTTACGGTGCACTCGGAACCATGGCCATGGGCGAGGGCGGACCGGAGCTGGTAAAACAGCTTCTCTCCAAAACATATGATATCGCTATGCCGGGAGTGATCGCAATTTACATGACAGGCGCACCGCAGCCGGGCGTAGGACCGCAGGATATTGCACTTGCCATCATCGGCGCAGTCTTTGCAAATGGTTACGTAAAGAACAAAGTTATGGAGTTCGTAGGACCTGGCGTATCTTCCTTAAGCGCAGATTACCGGATCGGTGTGGACGTTATGACAACCGAGACAACGTGTCTGTCCTCCATCTGGAGAACCGATGAGAAGATCAGCGAGTTCTATCAGATCCACGGCAGAAGCGCAGATTACAAAGAGCTGAATCCTGGCGCGGTTGCTTACTATGACGGCGTTGTAAAAGTAGAACTCGACAAGATCAAACCGATGATCGCGATGCCGTTCCATCCGAGCAATGTTTATACCATTGAAGAGCTGAAAGCAAACCTCGATGACATCCTGAACGATGTAGAGAAGAAAGCAGCCATCAGCCTCGACGGAAAAGTTCCGTTCACTCTGAAAAATAAAGTACACGACGGAAAACTCCTGGTAGACCAGGGAATCATCGCAGGATGCGCCGGCGGCGGATTTGAAAACATCTGTGACGCAGCCGATATTCTGAAAGGCCACAGCATTGGCGACGATGCGTTCACCTTAAGTGTTTACCCGGCAAGTACCCCGATCTATATGGAGCTGGCAAGAAACGGAAAACTGGCAGACCTTTTGGAAACCGGTGCGATCGTAAAACCGCATTCTGCGGACCGTGCTTCGGCGCAGGCGATACTCCGGCAAACAATGCGTTCTCAATCCGTCACTCCACCAGAAACTTCCCGAACCGCGAGGATCCAAGATCCAGAACGGGCCAGATTTCTTCCGTTGCCCTGATGGATGCACGTTCCATTGCAGCAACCGCAGCAAACAAGGGATTCCTGACCGCAGCAGACGAGTTCACCGGAACATACACGAAACCGGCATACCACTTCGATAAGAAGATTTACGAGAACCGTGTCTTCGACAGCAAGGGTGTGGCAGATCCGTCTGTAGAAATCCAGTTCGGACCGAACATCAAAGACTGGCCGGCTATGCCGCAGCTTGCCGAGAACCTGATTCTGAAGGTTGTTTCCGAGATCCACGATCCGGTTACGACAACCGACGAGCTGATTCCATCCGGCGAGACTTCTTCCTTCCGTTCCAACCCGCTCGGACTGGCAGAGTTCACCCTGTCAAGAAAAGATCCGGCTTACGTGGGACGTGCAAAAGAAGTACAGGTCGCAGAGAAAGCCATCCAGGAAGGAAACTGCCCGGCAGAGGCACTTCCGGAACTGAAACCGGTCTTCGCAGCCATCCATACCCAGTACCCGGATATCGACAAGACAAACGTCGGTGTCGGATCCACCATCTTCGCTGTAAAACCGGGCGACGGCTCTGCGCGTGAGCAGGCAGCTTCCTGCCAGAAGGTATTAGGCGGCTGGGCAAACATCGCCAACGAGTATGCAACGAAGCGCTACCGCTCCAACCTGATCAACTGGGGCATGCTTCCATTCCTGATTCCGGAGGGAGATCTGCCGTTTACAAACGGAGATTACATCTTTGTACCGGAGATCCGCAAGGCAGTGGAAGAGAAAGCCGATGTGATCAAAGCGTACGTTGTAAAAGACGGAGCACTTGTTCCGTTCGAGATGACGTTAGGCGCGCTGACCGATGATGAGAGAGAAATCATCCGCAAGGGATGCCTGATCAACTATTATAGAGGATAAGTATTTGAGAAAGAGCTGTGTGGCAGGAGAAAAGTCTGTTTCATAGCTCTTTTTCTGCGCACTTATTTGAAATAAAATATCAGAAAACAATATAAAATTCAGAAAATAAACACAATAATTAAGAAAAGGAAAAGTGATATAAAAAAACAGTAAAAATATTTTAAAAATGTGTTGACAAATGCTGACGGATCTGTTATATTAAAATCACAAAGAAACAAGAAAACAAAAACCTAACCAAGAGGTACAAAGAGAAAGACTTGGGACCCCCTTTTCAAGAGAACAAACCATTTTCATAGAAAGAGACGAGAAATCTTCTATAGAAGAATGGAAAAAAAGGGAAAAGGAAGATGTTCTTAAGATGAGAGACTTCCGAAAGGAAAGAAAACCTGAGATAAAGATCCATACAAAAGAAGTTCGAAAGAAAACCTTTTGATAAACATGAGATCAGAGCAGATCTTAGGAAATCCTAAGGAAAAGATTTTCGGAGTGGAAATCTTAACCACAAAGGAAAAGCCTCTGAAAAAGAACATCTTCCCGAAAAAAAGAAAATCTACAACAGGGAAATGGAAGAGAAACGATCTTTGAAATATCAAACGAAAGCGAAAACAAAGATCACAGATCGGTAAAGAAAGAAAACCAGTGAAAATCCTTGAAAGTAGAGAAAAAACTGAATATGGAAAATAAAGAAAAAGCGGTCGCTGTATCAGAAAAAATGATTGGTATGGCGATCGCTTTCTGTGTTGTGTAATTCGTCCGTCGGGCATGTTTTTCTTGACAGATGCGGCGGAAATGGTGCATACTTCTTAAAGCATAACAGCGGAGAAATCCGTGTATCGAAAATAAGAAGTCAGGACAGGAGAAGAAAGTGGCTGGATTTTGCAGAGAAGATATTTTAATGGAAGATAACGATATTCTTGTTGTTCACAAGCACGCGGGTATGGCAGTGCAGAATGCGCGGATGGGACAGATGGATCTGGAGCATGCGCTGCTGAATTATTTGGCGAAGCAGGCAAGGGCGGAAACACCGGGTCAGGCGCGGACTCAGATTCCATATCTGGCGGTCGTTCACCGGCTCGATCAGCCGGTTGAGGGCGTGCTGGTGTTTGCAAAAAACAAAGACGCCGCAGGAAAACTGGGACGGCAGGTGAAGGACGGGACGATGAAGAAAGAGTATCTCGCCGTCTGTGAGGGAAAAATCGAAAAACAGGGCGTGCAGAAGTTTGAGGATTTCCTTGTAAAAGACGGACGGAGCAACACATCCCGCGTCGTACAGCCAGGCACCGCCGGAGCGAAAAAAGCGGTGCTGGAATATGAAGTGATAAGGACACAGGAGAACCGAACCCTGGCGCAGATCCACCTCGGAACGGGCCGCCACCACCAGATCCGCGTCCAGTTTTCCCATGCGGGATATCCGCTGGCGGGTGATGCAAAATATGGGGCGAAGGAGAAAGGATCTCTGGCGCTGTGCGCGCATCATCTCGAGCTGAAGCATCCGCGGACAGGCAAACGGCTTTCGTTTACCGTAAAACCAGAAGGTGAAATCTTCCACAGCTTTGTGTAACTATTCAGAGCTATGTGAAATTGCAAAAAAGTTCAGAAAATCATAAGAAAACAGGGCTGGACTATTTTTTACGGTTTGTGTATAATAGAGAAAGGTTATGTAATAAAACTGTAAAAAGTAATGGAAAATGATTCATCAGGCAAAGCAGAAAGGGAGAATTATGAAACGCAGAATGATTGCAGTACTGCTTTCCGGAATCCTGCTGTGCTCGGCAGCTGGATGCGGAAAAGAAGCAGTGACAGACAAGAGCACCGCAGCATCGTCGTCTCAGGAAGTGACAGAAACTCCGGCGGCAGAAGAAAGCCCGGAGGCCTCATCGTCCAGCGCAGATTCTACAGCAGAGTCAGCCAGTGCATCCACATCTTCTGAAAGCTCTGGAGATGAAGGAAAAGAAGCAGACAAAAAACGAATAGAAATCACCGTTCCGCACAAAGACGGCATGGAAGCATTGTACGACACCGTGGATGGACTTAACGTTGAAAAAGGCTCTTACATCGCCGTGGTTGCAAAAGACTTAAGTGCCGGTTTTTGGAAAGCCGTAAAAGCCGGTGCGCAGCAGGCACTTGACGATCTGAACGCCTCGCTTGGCTACACCGGAAACGACAAAGTTTATATGACATTTGAAGGCCCGGAAAATGAAAGTGACACCAACTCTCAGATCAATATCATCGACTCTGTCATTTCGGAAAATCCGGACGCGCTGATCCTTGGTATCATTGACCAGCAGTCGGGACAGGCACAGATGGAAGAGGCTTCCGACAGCCAGATTCCGGTCGTCATCGCGGATTCCGGTATCGAGAGTGATCTGATCACCTCGACATGTGCGACTGATCACGCAGCGGCAGCAAAGCTTGCGGCAGATCATCTCTGTGAGGCCATCGGCAACAGCGGAGAGGTTGCGATTGTTGCACATCAGTACAACACCGAGAGCAGCGTAGAGCGCGTGGAAGCATTTAAAAAAGAGATCGAAGAAAAATATACCGATGTGAAAGTGGTTCAGGTGAATTACGGAGATGGAGAAGAATCCATCGCGGACATGCTGAAAAATACACTTGAAACCTACCCGGCTCTGAAGGGCATCTTCTGTACGAACGAAGACATGGCAGACCAGACGCTGGATGCGCTGGCAGATATGGAAAATACTGAGCAGATTCAGATTGTCGGTTTTGATTCCGGTGAAAAACAGCAGAAAGCGATCCAGGAGGGACGCGAGTACGGTACCGTAACGCAGAATCCGTACGGTCTTGGCTATGCGGCAATCGTGGCGGCCGTCCGCGCGATTCAGGGACTTCCGGTAGATCAGAAGATCGATACGGGATATCAGTGGCTCGACAAAGACACGATCGATCTGGAGACAAATCAGAAGTATCTTTATAACTGAAAATCAGGATAAAAAATGAACCCGGCAGACAAGGGAATGTTCCTTTGCCTGCCGGGTTTTCTGCGCTGCAGTGCGGATTACGAGTTCTGATCGTCTTCGTAAATTCTCTGTACCTCTTCGGAAATCTGCTGCCGGATCGCGGAGAGATCGACATCCGGGATGCCGTCCTCGGTGATCTGCGGTTTGGAAGGAGAGGTATACGGCTTCGTGTCGCCCATGGAAGCTTTTGGGGATGTTTCTTCTTCGTCAAACTCCTCCGGAGCGGCCGGTTTTGCGGATGGCCGGCGGCGGATGATTTTTGGAAGATCTTTCTCATCGTCGTCATCGTCAGGTTCTTCCGGAACAAAACGGAAATCGTACATGGTGTTCTGCGAAACACGGGTACGGTTCGACGGTTTCTGATAGCTGCGGTACGGATCTCTTGCGTTGCCGGAAGAAGAGGAAGAGGAGCCGCGGCGTTTCTTTTTCTTCTTTCTGGATGGAAGAGGGTCGAAACCGGATCTGCGCTTCCGTCTGGCGCGCGCTTTTGCACGGTGTTCGCGTTCTTCTTCGTCGTCATCCTCCCAGTAGTCCGCCTCTTTCCACGGTTTAAACTGGAAGAGCATGCCTGCTGCGGCGAGAATGGCAGAGACAATCCAGAACATCATGTTCAGATCGAGGTCCTTGAAGAAATATGCCATGCGGATCGTCGTGAGGGCGCCGCAGATGGAGGTGACCAGGATTACGGAAATGCGTTCGAACGGAACGCAGATCAGGCCGATCACGAAAGCGACGAGGGCGACGAGTCCATAACCTGTGATATCGTTTGGATTGACGAGATGCCAGAGGCAAAAGCCGACGAGCCCGCAGATCAGAAGAAAAAGTCCGATCCGGTAGAGGACGAAGGCAATGATTGCGGTCAGAAGACCGATGCCGACGGCAAGCGCCAGGGTGATCGTCGTGGTCTGATTCGTGTAGGTACCCGCTGCATAACCGGCGGCCGCGCCGAGAAAAAATCCGGGAATGACGCTCCAGAGTTTGCGGAGCGCATAGCCGAAGAAACAGTTCAGCAGGGCAAAAACAATCACAATCAGAAGAAGCTGCTGCTGGTAAACACCCATGACGTCCCGGACTTTATCGAGACCGCCAAGCAGCGTGTTGATGTTGAAAGCTTGCATATTCAGATTCATGATATTCACTCCTATATGATGTATCGGAAAAATAGATACAGGTTGTATTTTAGTACGGAACGGCGGTTTTGGCAAGTGAAATTGTGTTTGAGATCTGGGAAACGGCAGAATGGCGGCGGTGTGCATATGGTATAAGGAAGAGCAAAAAGGAAATAAAACAGGCATGAATCAGGATAGAGTGTATGAAAATAGAAGAAATTCCTATCAGGGAAATCCGATGGAGCGGCCGGAGCCGTTTTTGCGGCACAGCTTATGGGGAAGAAGTATGGCGGAGCAGCAGGAAGCGCGGGAACGGCAGCGGATGCAGTCGTATTATTCCCGGACGGCATCTGATCTGCAGCGGCTGGTGGAGGCAGAGTGTGACCGCATGGATTACCGCGGCAGCATGATGTACGACGAATTCCCGGACCGGCTTATGATGGAGCACACCTGCCGGAATATCGCACGTCAGTACGGCAGGGAAAACGGCGGGAAGGATGAGAAAACGGCAGAAGAGGAACTGCTCGATTTGATCGGTGTTCTTTTTTATAATGAAATGTTCCGGAGGCGGAGCAGGAGGAAACATTATTACAATCTGTGGCTTTAAACCGCGCCATAAAGTAATAAGAGGGTAACACATTTTTAATAATTTTTTTGTTGTGGTTTTGCGGAAAACAGATTACAATATTAGCGGGGTTGTAAGGGGCTTTATTACACATGTTTACAAACGATTCAGAAAGTTTGGAGAGTATAAATGGAATTACAGAAATTATTACAGGATGAAATCCGGGAAGGGCTGTACCGTATCACGATCAGCGGCCCAAGAGGGGACAGTGAAGTGTCCAAAGTGAGAATACGCCCGGTTGAAATAAAAGGAAAACTGCTCTTTCAGTGCCAGGAGACCGTCGGCACGAAGGAGTTTCATAAAAATATGACAAAAGACGATGTGATCACCCGGATCAGCGACTGGATGAACGGAACCTTCAAGCAGATGCAGCTCGAATCCGACACCTGCACAGCATCCGTTCTGGTCAGCAAAAAGGGAACGATGACGATCAAAAAGAAACCGCATATGAAAGGAACCGGCAAACCCGTCAATCTGGCGCACAACCGGAAGAAACGGTATATTCTGGAAGAAGGAATCCCGGTTCCTTTTTTACAGATCTTGGTGTTATGACAAAAGAAGGCAAAATCGTGCGGACCCGCTACGACAAGTTCCGCCAGATCAACCGCTTTCTGGAGTTCATCGAAGATATCCTGCCGCAGCTCCCATCGGACCGCGAGATCACGATTCTCGATTTCGGCTGCGGAAAATCGTATCTGACGTTTGCGATGTATTATTACTTCCGCGAACTGAAAAAACTGGATGTCAATATCATCGGACTTGACTTGAAAGAGGATGTCATCGCAATCTGCAACGGACTGGCAGAGAAATATGGCTATGAAAAGCTGCATTTCTATCAGGGTGACATCGCTTCTTATACCGGCCGCGACGAGGTCGATATGGTGGTGACGCTGCACGCGTGCGACACGGCGACTGACTATGCGCTGGAAAAGGCCGTCAAATGGAATGCAAAAGTTATTCTTTCCGTTCCGTGCTGCCAGCATGAGCTGAACCGCCAGATTGTAAACAAAGAACTGTATCCGATCATGGATTACGGCATCTTAAAAGAGCGTATGGCGGCGCTTCTGACCGACGGAATCCGGGCAAAGCTTCTGGAGAATGCAGGCTATGAGACACAGATTCTCGAATTCATCGACATGGAGCACACGCCGAAGAACCTTCTGATCCGCGCGGTAAAACGCCAGGAAGGCTCGAAAAAACTGCCGGAAGAACTGAAAGCGTGCATGGAAGCGTACCATGTGAAGCCGACACTGGCAGACCTCCTCACAGAAAAGGAGGAGCCGTGATGAATAAAAGAGCAGCAAGGATTCTGATCCTTTTTCTTGTTTTTGCCGCATCAGTCGGTGTGTTCACACACCTGATGAGCCACGAGACGACGGAGAATGCGACCGATCTGGACGCAGCGAGTCTTCCGGTGCTGTACATGAAGACCGCGGACACGACAGTGAACCGCATGTACGGATACCGCCAGGAGATGAACGGCGTAACGACAAGAGAAAACCTGACACCGCTGCCGATGGACCGTTCGCTTACGCTGGAAATTGATGCGAAGGGACAGAAAATTAAAAACGTGACCTATACGGTGGAAAGCACAGACGGCGGAGCGCTGATTGAAAACTCGGTGCTGAAATCGTTTGACGAGGACGGAAGCTATCTGAAAGCAGACTTCCAGTTAGAGACCGCGATTCTGATGAATCAGGAATATACGCTGAAGCTCGAGGTTGCCTACGGAAACGGCCAGTCTGCCTGGTATTACACCCGCATTGTACAGCGCAACGGCGTGGAGGTCGGCGATTATCTGCCTACACGCAGATGTTTGCGCAGACATGCCTGGATAAAACGCAGGCGGAAGCGCTCGTTCCGCAGCTTGAGCCGGATGAGACGGGGGATAATTCTTCGTTCCTCAATGTCAACATTCATTCCAGCCTCGACCAGATTTCCTGGGGAAGCCTCGCACCGACGATCGTACAGCAGCCGGTGCAGCAGATCAAAGAAGCGAATGAGACGACGACCAGCATCAAACAGGAGTACATGATCAGTGCGCAGGATGAGAACGGACAGACGGAGTATTATACCGTAAGCGAGTTCTACCGGATGCGAGAGTCCGACGGAGAGATTATTCTGCTGGACTTCGAGCGGAGCGCACAGCAGATCTTTGATCCGGAGCTTGGTGTTCTGACGAAATCCGGCATTAACCTCGGTGTGACCGGCGAGGATACCAAGTATGTGACGAATACGGCAGGTGATATTGTCGCATTTGTAGTAAACGGTGATCTCTGGTGCTACAACCGCAGCGCCAACAAGACGATCCGCGTTTTCAGCTTCCGTGAGAACGGCAGCATGGATGACCGGGAACAGCACGGAGAGCATGATGTCAACATTGTACGTGTGGATGATGCGGGCGATGTAACGTTTGTTGTTTATGGCTATATGAACCGCGGAAACCACGAGGGTGAAGTGGGAGCAGCCGTTTACTATTATCGCGCCGAGCGGAATGTGGCAACCGAGGAGATTTTCGTTCCGGCGGATATTTCCTACGAGATGCTGAAAAAACAGCTCGACCGCCTCTCCTACGTCAACAAGCAGAGAGAGATGTATCTCTATCTGAATGAGAACCTGTGTAAGGTAGATATTGAAACCGGCACGACGACGGTGGTCCGGGAAAGTATCCCGGAGGACTGCTTTGTAGTATCGGAAAGCCAGGAGAGCATCGCGTGGATGGATGCGGACAATGCAAGCAGTGCGATGAACATCACCGTGATGAATCTGGAGAGCGGGGAAACGCAGCGCTTTGCGGCGGATGACGGACAGAAGATCCGGGCACTTGGCTTTATCAATGAAGACTTTGTCTATGGTATGGCAAACGACAGCGATATTTTAAAAGATATTTCCGGCAATGAAGTTTTCGCTATGCATACGGTGCGGATTGTCAGCATCGACGGAAACGTGAAAAAAGAGTATCACCAGGACGGCTATTATGTGACAGGTGTGTCGATTTCGGACGGCCTTCTGGAGCTGGACCGCGTGGTACGCCAGGAAAACGGCTATGCGGATGCGCCGGAGGATCACATCATGAACGGCGAGCAGCAGAGCCAGGAACTGGTGACGGGCCGCCTGGCAACGGTGGACGACAGAAGAGAGCAGCAGTTCCTTCTGGAATTCTCGACGAGCGGCAAAACACAGTCGCTTCTGACACTGACACCGAAATATATCTATTCAACCTTACGGACCGATCTTACGATGTCGTACGACACGGGCAGCGCAGATCTTTACTATGTATATGGAAAAGGAAAACTGATCGCCATTTTAAGCTCCCCGGCCGAGGCCGTACAGCTTGCCGATGAGAATGTCGGCGTTGTGCTGAACAGCAGCCAGTCCTATGTGTGGGAGCGCGGAAACCGCCAGCAGGGCATGCGCCTCGACGAGACAACGATGCCGTCGGGATTCCAGAGTGCATCTCTGGACGAAAACGTGCTGAAGGAGTCACTCGGTGATGATTACGAACTGCTGAACCTGACGGGCTGCACAAGAGAAGAAATTCTCTACATGATCAGCAGCGGCTACGGCGTTGTTGTAAAGACCGGCGCGAACGAGAGTCTGCTTCTGACCGGATACGATATTTTTGGAAATTCCTGGCTGTATAACCCGGCAACGGGCGAGACAACTGCACTTTCTGACGATGACAGCGATGCATTGTTCGCACAGAACGGCAATGTCTTCATCAGTTATATTAAAAAAGTAAAGATCGAGTGATTTGCGGGGTTTTCTAATGACGCAAAAAGTGCTAGAATAAAGAAAGCACTATGAATATTTAGGGAGAAAAAAGACAATGAAACTTACAACCATCCGAGAGATTTATAAAAACCGGGAAGCATACCTGGACAAAGAAGTAACCGTAGGCGGCTGGGTGCGCAGCGTACGTGATTCCAAAACCTTTGGTTTCATCGTTCTGCATGACGGAAGCTATTTCGAAACCCTGCAGATCGTATACCACGATGAGATGGAAAACTTCGCTGAGATTTCCAAAATGAACGTCGGCGCAGCCATCATCGTAAAAGGTACCCTCGTTGCTACCCCGCAGGCAAAACAGCCGTTTGAGATTCAGGCGGCAGAAGTTACCGTAGAGGGCGTTTCCGCACCGGATTACCCGCTGCAGAAAAAACGCCACTCCATGGAATACCTTCGTACCATTTCCCATCTGCGTCCGAGAACCAACACCTTCCAGGCAGTATTCCGTGTTCGTTCCCTCTGCGCCTATGCGATCCATCAGTCTTCCAGGAGAGAGACTTCGTTTATGTCAACACCCCGCTGATCACCGGAAGCGACTGCGAGGGAGCCGGCGAGATGTTCCAGGTAACCACCATGGATCTTGACAATATTCCGAAAACCGAGGACGGCGCTGTTGATTTCACACAGGACTTCTTCGGAAAGAAGACAAGCCTTACCGTAAGCGGACAGTTAAACGGCGAGACCTTTGCACAGGCATTCCGCAATATCTACACCTTCGGACCGACCTTCCGTGCAGAAAATTCCAACACCACCCGCCATGCAGCAGAGTTCTGGATGATCGAGCCGGAAATCGCTTTCGCTGATCTGGAGGACGATATGGAGCTTGCTGAGGCAATGCTGAAATATGTCATCCGCTACGTTATGGAGCATGCACCGGAAGAAATGCAGTTCTTCAACAGTTTCGTGGACAAGGGACTGATCGAGCGTCTGAACCATGTCGTAAATTCTGAGTTCGGCCGTGTAACCTACACCGAGGCTATCGAGCTTCTGGAGAAAAACAACGACAAATTCGATTACAAAGTATACTGGGGATGCGATCTGCAGACCGAGCATGAGCGTTATCTGACCGAGCAGATCTTCAAGAGACCGGTTTTCGTTACCGATTATCCGAAGGAGATCAAAGCGTTCTACATGAAGCTGAACGATGACAACAAGACCGTTGCAGCTATGGACTGTCTGGTTCCTGGCATCGGAGAGATCATCGGCGGAAGTCAGCGTGAGGACGACTACGAGAAACTGCTTGGCCGTATGAAAGAGCTGGGACTTGCTGAGGAAGATTACGGATTCTATCTGGACCTCAGAAAATATGGTTCTACCCACCATGCAGGATTCGGACTGGGATTTGAAAGATGCGTCATGTATCTGACCGGAATGGGCAATATCCGCGACGTCATCCCGTTCCCGAGAACAGTAAACAACTGCGAGCTGTAATTACGAAAAGTGATATAGAAACTTAAAAAATACGGATGCCGGGTGCAGTGGAATCCAATGTGGATTTGGTGCACCTGACGTCCGTATTGTAGTAATAGAGAAAATGAATCCAGAAAGGGGTATGCGCCTATGCGGTTTATTCATATTGCGGATGTGCATCTCGCATGCAGCCGGATGCGGGATTTCCCTGGAGCGAGGAGCGCGGGGAGGCCATCTGGGAGAGCTTCCGGCGGATCATCCGCCTGGCCGGTCGGGAAAAGACGGACTTTCTGCTGATCGCGGGAGATCTGTTTCAGTGCCAGCCGCTTCTGCGGGAACTGAAAGAGGTTAATGATCTCTTTGCTTCCATCCCGGAGACGATCGTCGTGCTGATTGCCGGAAACCACGATTATGTGAAGCGGGAGAGCTTTTACCGCGGTTTCGACTGGGCAGACAACGTGGTAATGCTCCTGTCGCCGGAGCCGGAGTGTGTTGAAGTCCCGGAGAAGAAGACGGCGGTGTACGGATGCAGTTACGACAAAAAAGAGATCCTGGAAAACCGGCTGGACGGCGTGCGGCCGGAGGGAAAAATGAAATATCATCTGCTGCTCGCGCACGGCGGCGATGCCCGCCACATGCCGTGGAATCCGGGCCGCATGGCGCAGGCTGGGTTTGATTATATTGCGTGCGGGCACATTCATAAGCCGGGGATTCTTATTCCCGACAAAATGGCATACGCAGGCGCACTCGAACCGACGGATGAGACGCAGTTGGGGCCGCACGGCTACATCCGCGGAACGGTGGACGAGCACGGCATGCGGATTCAGTTTGTGCCGTTTGCCAGATATGAGTACGAAGATCTGGTGTTGAACGTGACGGAGGATCTGACACAGTATGCGCTGGAGACGAAGCTGAAACAGGAGCTGGCGCTGCGGGAGGATGGGAAGATTCGAAAAATTATCCGCCTGAAACTTGTGGGACACCGTGCCGCCGAGCTGGAATTTCTCCGAAACGGCTGCTGGACTGCGGCAGAGTCATCTCCGTGGAGGATGAAACACGTCCGGCATACGATCTGGAACAGCTGAAGAAAACGTATGGCGCTAGTCTGATCAGCGCCTATATTGAAGCATTTGAAACAAAGACGGATGCGCAGTCACAGAAGGCGCTCGACTATGGTCTCGAGGCGCTGCTGGCGGCACGCAGGAACGGCTGAAAAAAAGATTGCGGGAGGTATAGAAGATGAAAATAGAAAAACTGGAAATCCGCAATTTTGGAAAAATGCAGAACCGCACACTGGAATTTTCCGATGGGATTCAGCTCATCAGCGGGGAAAATGAGAGCGGAAAATCGACCGTCCATACCTTCATCCGCAGCATGCTGTTCGGCATGACACGCGGCCGGGGGCGGGCGGCAAAAAATGATGTCTACAGTCGTTATGAGCCATGGGAAAATCCGGCATACTATGCGGGAGAGATGGTGCTTGAAAGCGGCGGCAAACGGTTCCGCCTGACACGGAATTTCGGGCGGCAGAACGCCAATGCAAAGCTGGTGTGCCTGACGGATGGCGAGGTGCTCTCCGTGGAGGACGGCGATCTTTCCATGCTGCTCGGCGGTGTCAGTGAGATTGTGTATGATAATACGGCTTCGATCGGGCAGTTAAAAGGCAGAACCGAGGAAGGGCTTGCGGATGAGCTGCGGAACTATATGGCAAATTACCAGGGGAGCAGCGATGGAGAGCTCGATGTGGCGGCGGCGCTGGATCTGCTGAAGCAGAAGAGAAAGCGCCTGGAGCAGGAACAGAAAAAGACGCTGGCGGGACTGGAAAAACGGAAGGAAGAACTTGAGACGAAAATTTCCGTTTTTACGGAGGAGTGCCGTCAGAGCGAGGAGAATCTGCAGCAGGCGAAAGAGCAGATGAAGCGGGATATTTATCAGAAGGATGTGCCGATCGAACGGGTGCGGAAGATGAAAAAAGAATCTCGGAAGAGCCGCAAATGGGGTGCCGCGTGCGTGGCGCTGGCTGGATTTCTCTTGTTCTTATGCATTCTGCAGTTCTTCCATATTGATTCGCTGCTGACGAGAACGGGACTCGGGCTTGCGATTGCGGCGCTCTTGTATCTGGCGTACAGTCTGTTCCGTCACCGGAAAACGGAGGTCGAGCAGGTCGTGACGGAGCCGGAGGAGCAGGCGATCCGCCGCCAGCAGTGGAATGTGGACCGCCTGAAGCAGGAGCTGGGGCAGAAACAGACGGTGCTGTCGAACTTGCAGAGTGAATACGAAGAGCTTTGCATTTCCATGACGGAAAAAGATCATCTGCAGGAAGAACTCGATGCGCTTTCCTGGCGGGGGAGACGATCCAGAGTCTCTCCGTACAGATGCAGAGCCGGATCGGCGACCGCTTAAAACAGCAGATGTCAAAAACGCTGTCATCGCTGACGAATGGCCGCTATCTGCAGGTGAATATGGATGAGAATCTGCGGATCGGCCTTCACACCGCAGACGAATATGTGCCGCTTGAACAGGTCAGCCGCGGCACGATCGAGCAGGCGTACTTTGCGCTCCGCATGGCGGCGATGGATGTGCTCTGCGGCGAGGAGGAGCTGCCGGTGATTCTCGATGAATCGTTTGCGTTTTACGATGAAAACCGGCTGAAAGAAACTTTGAAATGGCTGGCGGAAAACCGGACGCAGGTGCTGCTCTTTACGTGTCAGAAGCGGGAGGAGGAAGCACTCTCGGAGATGGGAATTCCGTACCGGAAAATTGTGCTTTAAGTAATGCGGCTCGCAGAGAATCGGTGAGTTGTGGTTTGGAAATAAAGGAGAATAGAAGTTATGCTGACAATAGGATGTCATTTATCATCGTCCAAAGGATATCTTGCCATGGGAAAAGAGGCGGTGTCCATCGGGGCGAATACCTTTCAGTTTTTTACAAGAAACCCGAGAGGAAGCAAGGCGAAAGCCATCGACGAGGCGGATGTCGCAGCGTTTCTTTCTTACAGTAAGGAGCATGGAATCGAGCGCATTTTGGCACATGCGCCGTACACGCTGAATCCGTGCTCGAAGGATGCGCACACGAGAGAGTTTGCATGGATGACGATGGCGGATGATCTGAAACGGATGGAGTATACGCCGGGAAACTGCTACAATTTCCACCCGGGCAGCCATACCGGACAGGGGGCGGAAGAGGGAATCCGTCTGATTTCGGAGATGCTGAATGAAATTTTAAAACCGGAGCAGACGACCACGGTGCTGCTCGAGACGATGGCAGGAAAAGGAACCGAAGTCGGCCGCTCGTTTGAGGAGCTGGCGGCGATTCTGGAGCGCGTGGAATTAAAAGACCACATGGGTGTCTGCCTGGATACGTGCCATGTGTACGATGCGGGATACGATATTGTGGATCACCTCGATGATGTGCTTGAGGGGTTCGACCGCGTGGTAGGACTTTCGAAGCTGAAAGCGGTTCATCTGAACGACAGCAAGAATCCGTTTGAGAGCCATAAGGACCGCCATGAGAAGATCGGCGAGGGATCGCTGGGGCTTGCGGCATTTGAGCGGATTGTGACACATCCGGCGCTGGCGGGACTGCCGTTCTATCTGGAAACACCGAATGAGCTGGACGGATATGCAAAAGAGATCGCGCTGCTGCGCGGGTTTGCGAAATAGAGGAAGAAGGTAAGAGAAAGTGGAAAACACGAGAGAGAAGAATAAAAGAGCTGACGGAAGAAAAAAGACGTATTTCGACAGGGAAAATAAAAAGAAAGCCGTTCGTACAGAGAAAACAAAGAGCGTGGCACCGGAAAAAGGAAAGCAGAAAAAGAGTTCATCATCGTCGAAATGTCCTTATCAGAAAAAATGCGGCGGATGCACATATCTGAACCTCTCCTACGAAGAGCAGCTCGCGAAAAAAGAGCAGTTCCTGAAGAAGACTCTGAAGGGCATCGTCCCGGTCAAAGGCATGGTTGGCATGGAAAATCCTTATCATTACCGGAATAAAGTCAATTCCGCCTTTGCACGCAAAAAAGACGGAACGATCATATCCGGCATTTATGAAAAGGGCACACACAAAGTGGTTCCGGTCGATGAGTGCCTGCTCGAGGATCAGCGTGCCGATGCCATCATCCGCGATATCCGCAGTCTGCTGAAGAGCTTCAAAATCATGATCTACAACGAGGACAGCGGCTACGGCCTCCTGCGCCACGTCATGGTGCGCACCGGCTTTGCTTCCGGCGAGATCATGGTCGTCCTCGTCTGCGTATCACCAGTCTTCCCGTCAAAAAACAACTTCGTAAAGGCCCTGCGCAAACTCCACCCGGAGATCACCACGATCGTACTGAACGTCAACGACCGCACCGACAGCATGGTACTCGGAAAACGCGACATTGTCCTCTTCGGACGCGGTTACATCGAGGATGAACTCTGCGGCTGCACCTTCCGCATCTCCCCGCAGTCCTTCTACCAGGTCAACCCGGTTCAGACGAAAAACCTGTACGAAAAAGCCATCTCCCTGGCCGGCCTCACCGGAAACGAACGCGTCATGGACGCCTACTGCGGAATCGGAACCATCGGCCTCATCGCATCCCGCGATGCCAGAGAAGTCATCAGCGTCGAACTGAACCCGGACGCCGTCCGCGATGCCGTAACAAACGCCAAACGAAACCAAATCAAAAACGTCTCCTTCTACCAGAACGACGCCGGCGCCTTCATGGTCTCCATGGCCGAAAAAGGCGAAAAAGCCGATGTCGTCTTCATGGACCCGCCAAGAGCCGGAAGTGATGAAGCCTTTTTATCTTCTGTCGTGATGCTGGCACCGGAGAAAATCGTCTATATCTCCTGCAATCCGGAGACACTGGCAAGGGATCTTCGTTACCTGACGAAACACGGTTACCGGCAGAAGAGGCGTGGGGATATGACATGTTTGCGTGGTCGGAACATGTGGAAACTGTGTGCTTCTTGAGCAGAAGAAAATAGATACAATAGTGGATGAATTGACAAAATCAAAACGAGGTTATTTGATTCGCAAAACTTAAAAGTCTATTATAGAAAACAATAGGAGGTTACAGGAGGATTTTGCAAATGAAAACAAGGAGATTAGGAAAAACCAATTTACAGGTCAGCGAGATCGGTTTCGGCGGCGAGTGGCTGGAACGCCATTCGGAGGAGGAAGGTGTGGAGCTGATCCACTATGCATCTGAGCAGGGAATCAATATTCTCGACTGCTGGATGCCGGATGCGAAATCGAGGGATATCATCGGAAACGGAATCAAGGAAAACCGTGACAAATGGTTCATTCAGGGTCATATTGGTTCGACGTTAAAAGACGGTCAGTATTACCGAACCAGAGATATGAAATACGTGCGCCCGGCGTTCGAGGATCTGCTGAAACGGCTGCAGACAGACTATATCGACCTTGGAATGATTCATTATATTGATTCCGAGGAGGAGTGGGATCAGATTCAGCACTCTGACTACATGGACTACGTGATGGAACTGAAAAGCAGCGGTGTGATCCGCCACATCGGCATGAGTTCCCACAACCCGAAAGTCGCTGTCAAAGCGGCGGAATCCGGCTATGTGGAGATGATTCTGTTCAGCATTAACCCGGCATTTGATATGCTTCCGGCCAGTGATAACATTGACCAGATGTTTGCCGAAAAATTCGACGAGGGACTGAAAGGAATCGATGCGGACCGTGCAAAATTATACAAAGTCTGTGAGCAGAACGATGTCGGAATTACCGTTATGAAGGGCTTTGCAGGCGGCCGTCTTTTTGATGAGAAACGCTCTCCGTTCGGCGTAAAGCTGACCCCGGTGCAGTGCATTCACTATGCGCTCACAAGACCTGCCGTCTGTTCCATCCTGTGCGGTTACGATACGAAAGAACAGGTGGATGATGCCGTTGCGTACGAGACAGCATCCGAGGAGGCGAAAGATTATGCATCCGTTATCGCCAATGCGCCGTTCCATTCCTATCGTGGAGAGTGTACCTACTGCGGTCACTGCAAACCGTGTGTCGCAAATCTTGATATCGCAATGATTAATAAATTCTATGATCTTGCGACGATGCAGCCGGAGGTCCGCAACCGTAAAATCGCACTATGAATTACTGGAACACACAGCATCCGAGTGCGTCGGATGTCATGCCTGCGAGACACGCTGCCCGTTCGGTGTACCGATTGCAGAACGGATGGAAAAAACAGCACAGCTTTTCGGGTGCTGACAGAAAAAAGATGATAGAAGGAGAAGTTAAGCAATATGGCAGTAAATAAAAATGGAATTGTTGTATTAGGAGCAATTTTTGTGGATATCAAAGGTTTCCCTGAGGATATCTATGTCCCAGACGGAAGAAACGCAGGTCATGTGGAGTACATCCACGGCGGTGTCAGCCGAAACGTCGTAGAAGATATCGCAAACCTTGAGCTCCGCCCGACCTTCCTTGGAATCGCAGACAATACCGCGCTCGGCGAGGATGTTGTGCGCAAACTGCAGCGCCATAAAGTCAACACGGAATATATGAAAGAAATCCCGAACGGCATGGGAACGTGGCTTGCCGTCTTCGATCACAACGGCGATCTGGCAGGATCCATCTCCCAGCGGCCGAACCTGATGCCGATCCTTGGTATTCTGGAAGAAAACGGCGATGAGATCATTGCGAACTGCGATTCTGTTGTGGCAGAGATTGATATGGACAAGGACATCATCAAAAAGCTTGTCCAGCTCTGCGAAAAACATGAAAAAAAACTGTACGGTGTTGTCAGCAACATGAACATCGCAGTCGGAAGACGTGATCTTCTGCAGAAATTTGACTGTCTAATCTGCAATCAGCTCGAGGCGGGTGTATTCTTCTCTAATGATTACAGCGAAAAAACACCAGAAGAGATGGAATACATTCTTGCCGACGCCTGAAAGTGGCAAACGTTCCGGCGATGGTGGTAACGATGGGCGGCGAAGGCGCTGTCTACGCAGTGGCAAACGGGGAAAAAGGCTTCTGTCCGGCACAGAAGATCCAGGTAAAAGACACGACGGGAGCAGGGGATGCATTCTGTGCAGGCGTTTCTGCCGGCCTGACCTACGGAAAAACACTTGGCCAGGCTGTGGAAATCGGTACGCGTCTGGCTGCATCGGTCATCACATCCCCCGAAAATGTCTGCCCGCGCTTCCTGCCGGAGGAATTTGGCATTCAGGCGTAAGAAAGAGATGGAATGATTTTGGAGCAGACTACGAAAGCCTTTCGGGGCACGCTCCAGGAAAATGAAACAGGAGATTTAGGCTATGAAACTATTGTATGGAACCGGCAACCCTGCAAAACTCGATGTGATGCGCCGCCGCCTTGCAGACCTTGGCATTGAGCTGATCGGACTGAAAGATCTTGGGGAGGTCAGGCTGCCGGAAATTATAGAAGATGGAAAAACGCCGCTGGAAAATGCCAGAAAAAAAGCGGAAGCTTACTTTGAAGCGCTTCACATGCCGGTATTTTCCTGCGATTCCGGCCTGTATTTTGACGATGTGGCAGAGGAAGACCAGCCCGGTGTCCATGTGCGGACCGTGAACGGAAAGTATCTGTCCGATGAAGAGATGACGGCACATTACGCTAATCTGGCGAAAAAGTACGGCGGTCTGACAGGACATTACCAAAACGCAATTTCACTGATTCTCGATGAAACTCATCGTTATGATGCGATGGAACCTTCGATGAAGAGCGCTTCGTTTGGGCTGGTTGGCACACCGCATCCAAAGAGCAAAAAAGGTTTTCCACTCGACCGTCTGTCGATCGATCTGCAGACAGGAAAGTATTATTACGACCGGAAGGAAAAAGAAACGGGGTTTGATCCACTCGATCAGCTTGCAGTAGAAAGCGGTTTTCCACAGTTCTTTGAGCGGGTCACGAAGGAATACAACAGAATGGAACGATATGAATTTCGCACGATCCGCCAGGAGGAGATGGAGCAGGGCGTTGCTATTGAACTTGCCTGTTTTCCGCCGAATGAGGCGTGCTCCGAAAAGAGCATGCGTGAGCGTGTGCAGTACGCGCCGGAGCTGTTTCTGGCGGTAGTAGACAAAGAGACTGGAAAAATCGCCGGAACACTGAACGGACTTGCAACAAACGAGACAAAGTTCCGCGATGCTTTTTTCGATGAGATCAGCCTGTACGATCCGGAAGGAGAAAACGTTATGCTGCTGGGGCTTAGTGTTCTGCCGGAGTACCGCGGCCGGGGAATTGCCCGCGCACTGATGGATGAGTACTGCCGCCGGGAGCGGAAAAACGGAAGAAAACGGCTCATTCTGACCTGTCTGCAGGACAAAGTAGAGATGTATCAAAAGATGAATTTCCACGACGATGGAATCTCCGCATCCACCTGGGGCGGCGAAGCGTGGCATGATATGACGCGAGATTATATAAAAATTTTATATATTCCTCTTGACAAACCACTTCCATAGTCTTATGATATATATAAAATTATAT
>ENA-OQER01000020-OQER01000020.1-human-gut-metagenome-genome-assembly--contig:-NODE-20-length-74424-cov-6.672342_pt1 | contig 74424 bp, 83 predicted proteins | sample MGYA00242797_ERZ504639 | MGnify/ENA primary metagenome ERZ504639 (study PRJEB26092, sample SAMD00036306) | human gut metagenome | host: Homo sapiens | study: EMG produced TPA metagenomics assembly of... | reverse complement strand
TAGCGTTTTACAGTCTCAGAATAGGCGAAAATAGGCTGTTTTGTCAATCTACGAATCCTTTACCTGCGTTTTTACGCCAAAAAATCCCCGATTCAGCACAAAAGTGCCAAATCGGGGATCTTGTATTTTCCTGTATTTACAGCCCGATCATATTTGCAAACAATACGATCAGCGGAATGGCAATGATGGTTCTCTCCAGAAAGATCACCAGCAGTTTCCAGAAATTCAACGGAATTTCACTTTTGATAAACGCCGGGGCGGGAACTTTTTTGTTAAAAATATCGGAATCTGCCGAATTCTGCGATTCCCCCTGCTTCTTTCGTTGCATAGGCAAACAGTCCAACTCTGCATCCTGTGAAATGATCCATTTTGAAATAGAGCTGATGCCATGGTCCGATCTGTTTCCATTTTTCATCGCTCCAATATAAAAACCGGACTTTATCGTGCTGGTTCTGGAAATCTGCTTCCAGCCGGATTCTTATTCTCGATGATTCAACCGACACTGCTTCCCATTCGATTTCTTCGCTGTTGCCCTGATTTCCTTCCAGGCTGTCATTTTCCGCTTCGAGAGATCTCATAACCAGAAACATCCGTCCATCACGCTTTGTAACTGCCGCCATGCCGTAACATCCCTGTAATGCACACATACCTGCATAATCTCCGTCCTTCAGTCTTTCCGCATCAACGGTTACTTCTGTTATGCACATCGGAAACTTCATCCTCTGGGTGATCGTATTTACTGCCTGCGTGACATTTTTGCACTGCTTTTTACAGCTCATTCGGAGGCACCCTTTTTCTGCATCATTCTCAATCCAGGAAAGTTCCGGTTCGTGATTGAACTGCCAGCAGCTCTTCCATCCAAACGTTCCAAACAGCCGTTTCTGGTCCGGATTCCATTCTGAAAAATCATCACTCTCCACAAGCGAATGATACTGTTCCTCCGGTCTTGTGCTTTTTGTTTCCACTTCACAGAGTGCCCTTCCCGAATCACCCAATACCGGATAATTTTCTTTTATGATCTGCTCTTTTTGTTCGCCCGGCGCCGGCATATAGGTAACTCTGACATTTTTCTCCCATTTTACTGGCACAAGAACCGGGATTCTGCCGACAGCACCTCTGTCCTGGAAAAGTACGGCGTACCATTTATGATCCGGCGTATCCACAATTCCTCCTGCGCAACGCCCTGGCCGCAATACCCCATGGTATCACACAACACATCTCCGCCTCTAAATTCTCCCGTCAGGCTGTCTGATACATAGCATGCCTGCGTCCGCATCCACCTGTCCGGAAGGGAATGAATCAGGAATAAATAATACATTCCATTGATTTTATAAAAATGACTTCCTTCAAAACCAAGCCCCGGATTCCGACTATCACTGACCAGAATCCGATCCAGTCCGCCTTCCTTTGGACCGCCCAGATCTTTTTTCAATTCCTGCAGACGAACATTTCTATTGCCGGAAACAATATAAACATGATCATCCTCAAACAAAAGTGAGCAGTCATGATAAAAGCCTTCTATGATGCGTTTTTCCCATGGTCCTTCGATATCATCAGCAGTATAAAGGTATGTTTTTCCGGTATCATTCGCCACAAAGCAAATATAATACATCCCTTTATGGTATCGGAGCGATGCGGCCCACATGCCTTTTCCATAGCAGTTTTTCTCACCAACAAGCCTCTGTTCCTCTGTGCTGTCCAGTCTTTCATACACATAGCTCAGATGTTCCCAGTGAATGAGGTCATACGACCGCAGAATCTCACACCCCGGCATAAAGTGCATTGTAGTGCTTACCATGTAATACGTATCATCTACCCGGATGACATCTGGATCCGGATAATCCAGTTCTGTAATTGGATTTTTTCCTGCTATCTTCATATGCTCTCTCCTCATATAATATTTCAGGGTCATGCCAAAACAGCATGACCTGGATAAAATGCAGTATCTTTATTCTTTTACTCCGCCAAGAGTAAGCCCGGCAACAAAGTATTTCTGTAAAAATGGATAAATACAAATAATTGGAAGCATGGTAATAATGGTTGCTGCTGCACGGACCGACGTCGGTGTGACCGAACCGGCTGCATTTTTCATTGCTTCCACAGAGGTTCCCTGATTCGTAACCGATGATAAGAGTTTCATAAGCTCATACTGAAGGGTCGTCAGATTGCTGTTCATTCTGTTGTACAGCATCGCATCAAACCAGGAGTTCCACTGTCCTACCGCCACAAATAATGCTACGGTTGCATATACCGGCTTACAGAGCGGTGAATAAATCTTCAGAAAAATCGTGGTATATCCTGCACCGTCAAGCTGCGCGGACTCTTCCAGACTGTCGGAAATTCCGTTCATATAGGTACGGATTACCAGCATATTGAACGCACTGACCATTCCAGGAATTACATATACCCCGAAACTGTTTGTCAGGCCAAGTTGTTTGTACAGCAGGAATGTAGGAATCATTCCACCGTTGACATACATGGTGATAACCCAGAATAAGGATAATTCTTTTTTAAACAGAAAGCGTTTTCTGCTTACAATAAACGCCAGGATTGCATTTGCTACCAGTGCCAGCAGCGTTCCGATGATGGTTCGCGCCACTGTGATATATGCGCCCGTGATCAGGTTATCCTTCTGAAGAACGGTGATATAGTTTTTCCATGTGAATTTTCTTGGCAGCAGATAAATTCCTCCGCGAAGGGCATCTGTACCATCGTTTAATGATATTGCCAGTGTATTTAATACCGGATACAGTGTAATGACTATAAACAGTACCATGATAATACCATTTATTATCGGAAACAGATCCAATTTTCCGGTCTTTTTTCCAGTTTTTTTTGCCATGATGAACCTCCTTAGAACAATCGCTCTTCGCCATTGCGTTTTGCAATCTGGTTTGCGATCATAATCAGTATAATGCTGACTGCACTCTTGAAAATACCTGCTGCCGTACCGATTGCATAATCGCCCTGGCTGATACCCCATTTCAATACGTAGATATCAATGGTCTGTGATACTCTCTGTACCAGGCCGTTTCCTAAAAGATACTGAATTTCAAATCCGGCATTCAAAACGTTGCCTACGTTCATCAGGAGAAGAATCATAATGGTCGGTTTGATTCCAGGAAGTGTCACGTACTTAATTTTATTCCACCTTCCGGCGCCGTCTATGGATGCCGCCTCATATAAAGATGGATCAATTGCTGTGATTGCTGCCAGATAAATAATGGCATTCCAGCCGGTTTCCTTCCACACATTTGCAAAAGCAACAATAGGCCAGAAGTAGCTCGTATGTGCAAAAAAGTTAATTGGCTGTTTGATGATATGCAGATTCACCAGACTTCATTTACAATACCAGTTCCGGAAAGCATATCATGCAGAATACCGGTTACAATAATCCACGAAAGGAAATGCGGCAGATAGGAAATGGTCTGAACCACTTTTTTTCCTATATGGCTTCTGATTTCATTTAATAAAATTGCAAACGCAATTGCCGTTACGAAAGTTACAACAAGATTGATAACTCCCATTGCCAGAGTATTCCGGATAACACGGATAAACGTCATATCTGAGAACAGTGTCCGGAATTTTTCTAATCCTACAAACTCTGAATGCAGGATTCCTAGTTTCGGTTTGTAGTTCTGAAATGCCATTGCCCAGCCAGCAAGCGGAAGGTAATAGAAAATCACACCATATGCTACGATAATTGCTGCCCAGAAAAGCAGGACTTTCTGTCTTTTGATTTCTTTCCATGTGATTTTTGTTCTGGGCTCTTTTGTTTTTGATTTTGTTCTCGCTAAAGACATGACCTCACTCCTTAAAAAAACGGGCAGATGAAATTTTTCACATCTGCCCGCTTCAAAATTTCATTTTTTATTTGAACTTCGCTGCCTGCTCCATTCTTGTGTCTAATTCAGTCTGCAGTTCACTGATAAAGTCTTCCGGGTGGCATGCATTGTAAGCATCCATGTAGGTATCCCATGCCGCGTCAAAATCTTTTGCCATAACAACCTGCGGAAGCTGCTCATGTTTTACATCTGCAATTTTGTTCCATGCAACTCCGCCAGGTGTATCTGTTGTGAAATTGTTAGAGAAGGACCACATCGGATACCAGTCTCCAGGTGCCTCATTTGTTCCAAGCATCTCAACATAAGTCTCAACACCATAAGCCTCAAAGGTTTCTTTTACATCCTGATTTAATCCATCAAAGAACTCACTTGCCTGTCCATCCGGTTTATTGGCGTTAATTCCATCATCACTGGTTCCAGTGTACTGTGGGAAGTAGGAATATGGGCAGGTATGAGATGCTTTGTACGCGGTATCAGACTGTTTCGTCCGCTCTTCCTCTGTTCGGTAGAATTCTCCGTTTTCATCCACCTCATAATCGGTACCCTCTACACCCCAAAATCTGAGATTGTGAATATCCTGATCCAGAAGATCATTTACAAACTGTAATGCTCCTTCCACATCTTCACAGCTTGTTGTAATTGCAAGACCGCTCGACTCATTAAATGCCCCGCCTGAATTGTGCCACTGATTGTCACGGCCATCAATCGTAACCGGAACAGGAATATAATCGCAGCCCTGCTCATCCAGTCCAGCCTGTTTGATTGCATCATTTGCATTCGAGAAATCCCACCACTGATCAATCATTCCAAGTACACGTCCGGTAGAAAGTTTGGAAATATATTCATCGTAACTCTGTGTAAAGGATTCCGGATCTACAATTCCCTTCTGATACTCTTCATTCAGTTTTCGGAAGTAGGCAACCGCTGTATCCGAAGTGTTATAATCTAAAACGGTCAGTGTATCCGGATCTACCATACAGGATCCATCATTTGGATATCCGTCGAGGAACTGCGGGGCATTCTCCAGACAGAAATATCTCCAGTCGTCACAGAGGATGGTGTATGGAATATTTTCCGTTCCGTCTTCCATAGTCGGATTCGCTTCGTTGTAGGATTCAATCAGATTAAAGTAATCATCCATTGTTTTAATTTCCGGATAACCCGCCCATTTTAAGACTCTGGCCTGAATCCAGAATGCTTCATCATTATGTGTACATACTTTTTCTTCATTTTTAATGCAGCTAAACTGTGGAATCCAGTAAATATGGCCATCATCCTGTCTTAATTTTTCCCACTCAAGATCAGAGAACAGATTTTTAATATTAGGATAATCATCCAGATAGTCATCCAGTGCAACCAGTGCATCGGCATCATATAACTGCATCTGTCCGTTTCCGCCCTCAATAAAGTCCGGATACTCTCCTCCTGCGATCATGGTGCCAATAGCCTCAACATCCGTCTGACCCGTCAGCCAGGTTTCTTTTACCTTTGCGCCTGTTTTTTCTGCAATGATCTGCTGAACCTCATTATCATCATTGATTTCGGATCCCGGGACTGCAAAAAATGCGGTAAATTCTTTTATCTCTCCGTCAGAATCTCCCTTAGAGGAACTCTTTCCTCCTGCTCCACATCCTGCGAGCAGGGTTGCTGCCATTGCCGAGGCAAGCAGCATGCTTACAATTTTTTTTTCTCTTCATCTTGTAATACCTCCCTTTGATAGTATTTATTTTATCAGTTTGCAGGTTTGAAACAATCGGATGAACTATAGTAAGAAACAGGGTAAATTATAGATCGTAGATACGCACTATAATTTACCCTGTTTCTTACTTCCTGTTTTCTTTAACTTCCCTGCTGCATCTGTTTTCGGAATCTGGCCGGTGTGCACCCTTTCACCTGAATAAAACGGTTTACAAAATAATCCAGATCATGATATCCTACTTCTTCTGCAATCTGCACAATTTTTTTATCCGTGCGGATCAGAAGGCCTGCGGCCTGCTCCATCCGGAAATTGTTCAGATAGTCCTTGAAGGAAAGACCATATTTTTTCCGAAACAGCTGCCCGAGATAGGCACTGTTGACATAGTATTTTTCACTGAGACCCTTCAGCGTGAGGTTGGCGGCATAATTCTCTTTGATTTCTTTTTCTACCATGCCGAGAACGCCCCTGGAAACGTTTTTTTCGAAGCTGAGAAAGATAATCGCCGTATTCACATGCAAAGCGCGCCATATGCGCCTTACTGCCACGCAGGATACCATTCTCAAAGCTGCTTTCACTGATCAGACGCAGGATTTCTTCCTGGTTTACGTCATTATCCTGCTCACTCGCCAGATGGATCAGTTGGAAAAGCAGATAATTGATATTCAGATTCATGCTCTCAGCATTCATTCCCATCTGACTCATTTCTTCATAAAACTGTTCTACTGCTTTCCGGATCTCCATGTGGTTATTCTGTTCAATGGTGGTAAGAAGCTGATCCAGCCCCTGTTTGCATAAGACCATTCCAGCCGCTGTAACCTGCACTTCATCCTCATAATAATAGATTTCTTTTCGTGCCCGGAACCCCTGAAAAGAGCGGAGCATACAGGCATTACCATACGATCTTGCCACATTGCTGATATCTGGTACTTTTTTCCCAACCAGCATAATAACCGGCTGTTTCGTATTATTGACAAGATATTGCCGGAATGCAGAAAGGTATGTTTTATCATCCATTCCCAGACGCTCCGCAAGGTTTTCAGAATATACAAAACCAATATCATATATTTTTTCATCCGCAGAAACATCAAATACACAGTGCTTGGCATCTTCTTTCAAAAATTCTCTGCAGCAGTCATACAGCTCTCTTTGAAAATTCCGCAGGTCTTTATCGCTCTGTTCTTCCAGATTGTTCGGCTGTTCTTTCTGAATCTCCACATAACGGATTCCCTGCGTATCTTTCATGTGTTTTTTTACGTAATTAAGATTGACATCATCGTATTTTCCATGGATTAAAGAGATCAGATGTCTCGAAAAATAGGCATGTTCCATTTCCTCATGTGCCTTTGATTCCTGTCTCTCCCGGTCTGATAATGCACGAACCTTATGCAACAGTTTTAACAGGGTTTCCCGGTCAACAGGTTTTAACAGATATTCCGTACATTTATTCTGCATGGCACGCCTTGCGTAATCAAACTCCGCATAACCGCTCAGAATAACAAAATACGCATCCGATATTTCTTCCCTTCGTATCTGCTCCAGTAATTCCAGACCTGTCATACCAGGCATCCGGATATCTGCTATGATAAGATCCACTTTTTCTTTTTTCAAATATTCCAGTGCTTCCAGACCGTTTTCTGCCGTCGCAGCAATTTCAAATCCTTCTTTTTCCCAGTCTATGATGACCTTAATTCCCTGCAGGATAAAGTTCATCATCAACCAACAGTACTTTTAACATTTTTCTCCTCCCTGCTCTACACTACATATACTCCAGGGGCATCCAGATTGTTATCAGTGTACCCACCCCTTCTTCTCCATCCAGATCGATCTTCACTTTATTTTCCGATACCATTTTCAATCTTAAACATGCATTGACAATTCCTACCCTTCCTTTCTTTTTCAGCATCTCAATGTCTGCGTTTCTCATGTTTTCCAGAAGTTCCTGCCTTTTGCCTTCTTCCATTCCGTTCCCAGTATCTTCTATTTCCATGCAGATCAGCTCGTTTTGTTCATATACTCTTACAAAAATCCAGCCTGGAGACGCTTTACTTTCAATTCCATGCACACATGCATTTTCTACGAATGTTACCAGCGTAAGTTTTGGAACCTTTCTTTTTCTGCATTCTTCATCAATCTCAATCTGATAACTCAGTCTTTCTCCGAAACGATATTTCTGGAGTGCCAGATACGCCTTTACAAATTCCACTTCCTGTTCAATCGTCACAGAGTCCTCGCCCCATTCGACATACTGTCTTTGCATGACAGCCAGTTTTTCAACCATATCCGCTGTTTCATTCTCATTTTTCAAAATGCTGTGCATGCGGATGCTCTCAAGTGCATTAAACAGAAAATGAGGATTAATCTGGCTGTGAAGGGCAAGAAGTTCTGCATTTTTGCGGCTGACAAGCATCTCCTGCTCTACGAGTTTGTTTTTATAAACTGTCTGAATCAGCTCATTTGTCCTGGCCGCCATTCGATTGTAGCTTCGAACCATACTTCCGATTTCATCTTTTCCGCCTTCATGACGCATCGGTACAAGCTGTTCGGAATCCACGCTTTTAAACACTTCATTCAGCTCCGTAATACGTTTTGTGAACGAATGATTCAGGATATGTACAAAAAAGAATGGCAGAATCGCATTAATCAGGATCAGAAGCAGAATACTCGGTAAATTATGAGCAATATTCGCAATCGCGTTCTCCCCCGTACGTCTGACATACACCTCAAGTTCCGTACCATACAGATTGACCGTCTGATGATATCCCTTCTTTATTTTATCATCCAGTTCTTCAAAGTCTGAACCTGTGCTTCCATGTTTCGTATTGGAAAGTACAATCTGATTCTCCTCACAGATCAAAACTTCGTTGTCAAAATTCATTTTCTGAAGCGTACGCATCATGTTCCCATAGTCAAATTCCAACTGCAGCATTTTTTCCTGATCTCCTGAAAAAAAATCGAGTTTTTGAAGAAATACCACCTTGCGTTCCTCTGCCGTTCCGGATCTGTTTTTGTCATAGACAAAGAAAAAACCTTTTGTTCCCCACTCTGGTTCAGTTTCTGATACGCCTGCGTTTCTTTCAGATCCTCTATATTACCTACTTTTCCTCCCTTCACAATGGTGTCATTGTTCGTATACATCGTAAATACAATCTGATTCATTCCCAGCAGATTTTCTAACAAAGTATCCTTGAAAAACTCCTGGTATTCCATGATATACTGAGCAGAGGTATCATATTTTCTGGATAGAAAATCATCAATATATCTGCTGGTATAGATCGTTTTTGCCATTTCTCCTGCATTATTTACCACGCTGCTGATGTTGTAGCTTACCGCATTTGCAATGTTGGTCATATCATGTTTCTGCTTTTCCATCTCGGAATTTCTTATGATTAAAAAAACCACGCTGTCCGTAATGATCAGCGGAAGCAGTACGCAAAAAATATATAAAATGTATAATTTCTTTTTGACCGTAAAGTCATCCATCCGTTTTTCAATTTTTTGAAGCAACTCTTTCATTCTCAGAACCTCTCACGTGAATCAGGGAGCAGACACTGCCTGCTCCCTTCTGGATTTTCCAATGTCATCTTTCACACAGTTATCTTATCATATCCAGATTTAGATTGGAATTCTGTTTTCAGTTCTCTTCTTTCAATTTTTTCTCTTGTGATCTCTGTTTTACTGTATTATGATAATATCAAATTTACAGCAGTCCTCCGGAGGCAATATTATGATTGAACATTTAGACGGGATTCACGAAACCGTAACGTATAAAGAGAACAGCAGTCTGCGGCTTTTTGTAAACACAGACTGCGAGGACTATCCCATTCACTGGCATACTCCCATGGAAATCATTATGCCTCTGGAAGGGACTTATACGGTTTTCCTCGGGGATAAACCTGTTCTTCTTCAGGAGGGCGACATTATTTTCATCTGCCTGGGATCCTTCACTCTCTTGTGGCACCGGAAAACGGAAAACGAATTATTCTGCAGATTGAATGGTCGGTTGTGTCAAAAATCCGCGATCTCAATTCCATCCTCGCGCTGATTTCCCCGGTTCTCACTCTTACTCCTCAGACCGCTCCTGACATCTATTCCGATATTTATCATCTTATCTGCCAGATTCTTTCGGAATATGAAGAGGATTCCTTTCTTTCGGAAGCTGTTATCTATGCGCGCATGCTTGATATTCTTTCTCTGATCGGCAGATACCAGGCCTTTGCATCCTGCCGTTTTGATGCCGGACCGCAAAAGCAGAAAGAATATCTGGATCGTTTTCTTTCCATCTGCAATTATATTGATGAACACTGCACGGAAGATCTTTCCCTTGACCAGGTTGCAAAAACAGCAGGCTTCAGCAAATACCACTTTACCAGACTGTTTAAGCAGTTTACAAATACCACCTATTACAAATACCTTAATCGCAAAAGAATTGATCATGCCATGCTGCTCTTATCCGATCCCGATATTCCTGTCACGGAAGCAGCACTTCAGTCTGGTTTCTCCAGTCTTTCCACCTTTCTTCGCGTCTTCCGTTCTGTCAAACAATGTACGCCTACGGAATTCCGCGATATGTATATTTATCCGGAAAAATTGCAGAAAAATCCCTAATTCCTGCTGCTACAGGTAAACCATGCAAAGTCTGCATGGTTTTTGCTTTCCATTCCATTAGAAGAAGCATACATGCCGATGGTACATCCGACAAAACCACCTGCCTCTTCTGTTGTGTACGGAAGAAGACTGATTTCCTCTGCCGCACATTCCCAGCCATTTTCTGACGCAATCCATACTTTTGCCGTCTGATCATGGCATTGCAGGCGTATTTTCAGCAGTTGTTCCGTCTCTCCTGGCAGTAAAACTTCTGCTGCTTTCGTTTCTGTTCCTTTGATACACGTTACAACACGAAAAACTTTCTGTTCCTGCTTTTTTGCGATTTCCATCCTCAGATGATTCTCATGATTCTGGTAAAGAACCAGACCTGCCGTTTCCTTCTCGTTTTCCGGCACAAAGAAAACTCCTGTTTCCGCTTCAAAGCGATAGCTTTTCTGCCGTAATCCAAGATAGGAGCAATAGGCTGCTTCTGCAATACTTCTTTTCGGGGATACAACCGCAGCATTCCCTCTTTTTCTTTCAGCGAATAAATGGTTTCATCACACCCGCCAATTCCAATCAGTCTCTGATCCAACTCTTTATCCCAGAAATGAATCTGATCACATTTTGTAACTTCCTGTGCAAAGCGATATTCTTCCATTGGGATTTCCACCTGTTCTTCCAGATGTCCCACTCCAGGCGCAATGACCGGCCATCCATTTTCCCATATCACTTTAGCAAGAAATGTCTCTCTGCCCATACTGCTGTGTTTTCTGCACGGCCGTGAAGCAAGCATTACTACATACCAGTTTCCATGTCCATCATCTACAAGATCTCCATGGCCTGCATAAATCACCGGATAATCCATTCCCAGATTGCGATGTGTAAAAATGGGGTTCCTCGGGCATCCTTCAAACCACTGAAACAGTTTTCTGCTTCTGGCAACTGAGATACTGTGTTCCGGACCTGTACCGCCCTCTGCATGCATCAGGTAATAATATTCTCCGATTTTGTAAATATGCGGCCCTTCCGGCCAGATGCAGTCTTTTACCGCACCTTTCCAGATTGCCATGCTTTCTCCTGTCAGTTTCATGGTGTTCAGATCAAGTTCCTGTACCCAGATTTCCCAGTCCCCATTATATCGCACACCTTCCGGGTTTGGTCTTGTTCCGCAGTAATAGCACTTTCCATCTTCATCAAAAAACAGGCTTGGATCAATTCCTGCTGCTTCTTCACCAAGGTAATATGGATCTGACCACGGGCCTTCCGGATTTTTCGCTGTAACGATAAAATTTCCACCGTAGCTTACATTTGTTGTTATCATATAAAATAATCCTTCATGATAACGAATCGTCGGTGCAAAAATACCTCTTGAGATTTCACTTCCCTCTACTGGAAGCTGCTCCTTCCGGTTCAGAATATTTCCGATCTGTTCCCAGTGTGCCAGATCTCTGCTGTGAAAAATCGGAACTCCCGGGGCATAAACAAAACTTGAATTTACAATATAGTAATCATCCCCCGCCCTGCAAATCGACGGATCCGGATAAAAACCGGATAAAATTGGATTATTTGCCGTTACCATAACTTTCTCCTTTACTGTACATACCCGAATCCAAGAATCGTAAACTGTTTATTCCTGTCTTTCTTCTGGTATTGTAATTCTCACGATATGTTTCTTACTCTCTTCCTCCTGGAAAAGAATGACCGCATTGCAATGCAGCCAGTTATTGATATGCGGATCCGCTGTCATACAGTATCCTCCATCTACGGAAATCTCTGCTTTTCCCGTATAAATTTCACCGGAATCTTTAAAAACAAGAAGCAGACTTCTGCAGGTTATCGTCATTTCGAAATAGTTTTTATCGGAATTGGTGCCATCATACATCCAGTTATACGGGAACTGCGGCACAGGTGTAAGTTCTGCATCCATTTCGACACTCTGCAGTTCCCTGTCCACGGCTGTAAATCCACCTTCATCAATTTCGGCTCCTCTGTATCCATCTTTTCGATCCAGCAGACGAACTGTTTCAAAACTCTTTCCGATTGCGGGTGGCTCGCTCATGCATTCTTTCAGTCGTTCTTCCGCCTTCATCTGTCTTTCCAGTGTTTCAACCCCACATTGATTCCTGAGATCGCATTGTTCAAACAAATACTGCAGACAGTCCGCCATAATCGTGTGCCCCATATTGTTTGGATGAAACATATCATAAAAAAACTGATTTTTTGTCAGAACCCGTCCCCGTCCTTTTGGCATCTGAAACTGCGGGCTTACGGCATCCCGTATACTGACCATCGGAAGATCATAGCGGTATCCCACCGGTTTCAGGCGTTCCTGAAGATTCCAGTCATTTGCAAAAACAGAAAACAGAAGCACTACAGCAGGCTTCCAGGGAAGATTCAGCACTTTACGTACAAGGCTTTCATAGCAGTCCCCCTTTGTTTCATCCCCTTCATCATTAACAGCAAATTCGATCACTACAAGATCCGGCTGTTCCTCTCTGCGCAGAACATCTCTGTCAAAACGGATCATTCCCAGTTCCGAAGGGGTGCCTCCCACTCCTGCTTTTATCAATCTGACATTATCCTGTGCTGCAAAGCGCTTCTGAAATAATTTGCAGGACTGATAGGCGTAACATTTTGTATGGATCGGAATTGCTCCCGCCCCCTGCGTGATAGATCCGCCGATATATGCAAGCGTAACTTCTTTTCCGTCTCTGGCTTTTTCAATTACTCTCTGTATCCGGCAGGTATTTCCGAAATTCATCAGAGATCTTTGTATCATTTCCCTGTATTCTTCCGAACGGACATCTATTTTTTCTTCTGCGGTTTCTTTCGGTGCATCATATCCATCATTTAAATAAAGTCTTACACTTGCTTTTCCCAGCAATTCCGGTATCTGAAAGATAAATTTTATCTGCCCCGGAATATCATCATCTTCTGTCCATGTATAATCGGACAGATCTATTTTTCTCTCCATTCCATCTCCGGGCAGTTTGGTTTTCAGATTCGTTCCCCCTCCATAGAGATCCTTTTTTCCATACATCTGAAACACAAATTCAACAGACTCTCTGGGATCATCCAGTTCCACAGAGATTCCGATGCTGTGTACCAGTTTTCGAAATCCTTCTACGTTCTCCAGTAAGGCCAGTTCCTCCTGATCTGTGATATTTCCGGCAATCTGTGCACTGTTGATCAGTCTTCCGTCACTCTCATACACGAACTGGATTCCGGTTCCATCTTCCTGTTTTGATCCAAAAATTTCTTTGTCCTTTAAAATATAAAAATAGGGTCTCATTTTTTCCGGATCTCTTGGCGCCTTCGGTCCTTCCATCCTTATTATTCCTCCTGCTTTCCTATGTTAACTCAAGATAACTCCATTGTAACAGAACTCCAGGTGCTGTACACCGGGAGAAACTATAGGAAACCTTCCTGCAAAATATATGATTTTATTACCGATAGATCCGGTAATTTCCTGACAAAGCAAGCATTGCAAAAAGATACAGAAAATTATCATAATACCGTCTCTCGCCTGTCCGAAGCGGTGTATTCCAGAAACGTCTTACACATTTCTCTGCATACGGTCCGTCTGCGGCAAGTGAGGCCTGTGCATTTACCGCAATAATTGCCGTCGGATGAAGTGCTTTTTCTTCCAGCCTGGTGCCGTCAGTCAGAAATACCCCATCCCAGTGTTCCGCCTGTTCTTCACAGTAAATTGCTGCAGCTTATTGGCATTTTCCGTCTGCCAGGGATCCGCGTCAAACCAGAGATGATCCATTCCGATATTGGCAATCGTACGATACGCATCGCTGTAGTACCAGTCATGACGGCCGAAAATCTCCTGATGCTGTGCATGCGGTGTTCCGTCATAATCTGCATATTCCGCAGATAATCCGGTTCGGAAGTGACATGCCGTGTGAAGATATTTTCGGCTTGCGTCCGCTGCCTTTTTCCAGAATTCATGATCGCAGGGATCTGCCCACAACGCAAACAGCTCATAAAAGTGCGGCAGATGATAGGATGGATCACTGAACTCAAAAGAGGTAACAAATTTGATCAGATGATTTTCCGGATTCCACATCGGCTCTCCTGGATGCCTGGCTCTCCCTTATGGACACATTCCCGTAAAATTGCTCTTGCCTCGCTGCTGTAATCGAAAATGCCTTCTCCATCTCCCCATCTCTTTGAAGCAAAAAAGAGCGCCATTGCAAAATATTCTTCTCCATCCGGTGCCGTCCGTCCGCGTTTCTTGTACCATCGACAGCACACGACCAGGCAAAATAATTTTTCCCGGACCATCCTCGATATACATATACGTCCGTACCCATTTCCATAAACGGTCAAATTCTTTTTTCCGGTTCATCTGGACGCACACCATCATTCCATATGACATGCCCTCCGTTCTGACATCATGATTTCCGGTGTCCTCCATGTATCCCATGTCCGCACCTGCTTCATGATAGAAACGCTCTTCTTCACTCCCATAAAAGATTGTTTCAAATGTTTCTTTCACTCTTTTTTCAATTTCCTCTTCGGAATATCCACACTCTTTAAAAATATTGCGGTATACTCCTGTTTCATATGCTCCTGCCATATTTTATTTTTCCTCCTGTCTGCCGTGATACGTTTCTGCCGGTCCAAGATAACTTTCTTCCGGCTTTTCCCCCATCGGATAAATCACGATTTTTTCGAGAACGAAGCCGGGTGTCACATGATAGACCCGAAGTGTATTGAACCCTGCTCTGCATTTTATCGAAACTGTTTGTCTTCGAATCTGACTCAGAACACCTTCTGCCCATTTCTCTGCCTGATCACCGACCTGATAATCTTTCTCCACTGCGTTTACGGTTTCTGTCATCTCTTCATTTATCCTGACCGCATAAAGAAGTTGATTCTCTCTGGTAACCGGATTGGATGGCTGCATATAGAATTCTGCTTCATATGTTCCGCTTTCTTCCAAAACAAATTGATACTCCAGATACGGCGCATCCTGTCCCGGAACTGTGCAGGCATCGGATGGAAATGCCTTCATCGCTGAATTCGTCTTTCCATATCCCTGCAGATTTTCAAATTTTACCTGTCTGTCTTTGTAATTTCCAGGAACAGAATTTACATAATGTGCCGCTTCGATGCTGAGATACCCCATTGTATCCACAAATACATTTTTCTTATCCTGTAGATTTCCTGTATAAACCGGCACTGTAATCTCACATTTTCCTTCCGGTGTTGCAATCTCGAGCGAATCCTGAATAGTATCCTGGTTCGTTTCCGGTAATCTCTGTTTTATCAAGGTAAGATTCAGCCGCACTTTCTTCTGGCTCACGCCATCCAGCCATCCTTCCATCGGCTCCACAGACAGCCAGCCCGGTTTTTTCAGAACTTTGTACTCTGCCTTTAAATCACTCCGGCTATATAGGGTGACGGATGCTCTGGTACAGTCCGGATTTAAGAAATCCTTTAATTTCATCGTGTTATCCAGCCACGGGCTTCCTTCCGCATGCTGCGCCGTGCCGTCTGCTGCCACAAGGATGGATCTTTTCTTTAATGGTATGACCCGCATAACGACTGGATTCCTGCATTCATCTTCATTCCAGTGTGTAAATCCAATATGCTGTGACATTCCCATTCCATACCATCTTCCCTGATCCATCTGATGATACATTTCCACAGCTTTTCGATCCTGTTCCATGCATCTTTCCACTTCATCCACATAATCATTGGCACAGACCGCACCAAGATTAGCATAATAATGATTCCAGCCTGCAAGAATCTGCATCTTCACAAGATTCATTGTCCCAAATGCCGGATAATATACAAGCGCGATAAATGCGGACAGATTCTGCGGATTCGTTTTTTCAATTGTTTCATATACGTCCTGCAGTTTTTTCAAAAGCTGCTCTGCTTCTTCGAAGATCCTGCTGCTTTCCTTTTCCTGCACCGGATGATACGTCTCCGGGTTCAGTGCTTCCGGCCTTCTTCTGTGGATGATTTTTGTGTACTGCTCTAAAATGTCTGCAATAGTGTCCTGTGTCTCTTCTTCCACAGAACCGAATTGCTGTCTCACCCACTTTCTGGTGTACTCCTGCGTGCAGTTAAGCGCCCTGCTTCCCCAGCGATCAAGTCATACGCCATGTCCAGAAAAAAGCTCAGTGGAAATTCCTGTGTGGCGATGTCTCCGACATTTACCATCCAGAGTTCCCGCACACCAAAATCGTATGCCATACTCATCTGCTCCCAGATTTTCGGCAGATAAGAACTGTTGATCCACTCATAGGAAACCGGCCATCCGTGGTAGTCCAGATGATAATACATACCATAGCCGCCTGCGTGTTTTCGCATCTCTTCTGTTGGAAGTGTCCGGAGATTTCCATAGTTATCATCACAGAGCATCAGAATCACATCCTCTAACTCCTCTGCTCCCATCAGTCCCTTTGTTTTTTCATCTCCATAGAAAAATTCTTCTACTTCTTTGTATAAGGCTATCATACGCGGAACCCTGGTCAGATCAGGATTGACATGTTCCTGAATCAGTTTTTTCTGCGTTTTCAGTACATCCCGCAGCAATTGAATATTATCTTCCAGTGTTGCATTCTTTCCCATGATCGCAGTATCCGCTTCTCCACGCATGCCGACGGTGATCACATTTTCAAACTTTCCGCTTCTTTTCAGTCCATCTTCCCAGAATTTTGTAATCCCCTCTCTGTTTGTTCTGAAATTCCAGGCATCTCCGTAAACAGAATTCTTTCCCCTAAGATATTTGTATTCTTCCCCCTGCCTTAAGCACGGCTCATGATGTGACATTCCCATAATAATTCCGTATTCATCTGCAAGCTCTGCGTTTAAGAGACCCGGTCCATCATCTGCAAATCTTGCGCTCCACATAGCCGGCCAGAGATAATTTCCTTTTAATCTGAGTAAAAGTTCAAATACATGATCATAAGCTTTTGCATTAAAGCCGCCAAAATTATGATTGCACCAGTTCCAAATGCCGGCCATTCATCATTAATAAAAAATCCCCGGTATCTGACGGATGGCTCTTTGCTGATACAGGCCATGTCTTCCCTCAGTTCTATCTTTTCCTGCTTTGGCGGCATCAGTCCGCACCAGTCGACAAACGGTGAGACTCCCAGCATTTCCGATAAATGAAAAAGGCCATAAATCGTTCCTCTTTTGTCGCTCCCGGCAATTACAAGAAGGTTCGATTTTGTCCTGTTTTTTATTTCAGGAAAAATCCATGCATAGCATTCTCTCTTTTGTTCCAGCTCTTTTAATTCCGCACTCCCGGCTTCTTCCAGCTTTTTCAGGAAGCTGCTTTTTCCTTTCGTCGCGGCAATGATCGTCCAGTCCTCCCCGCTGCTTTCCAGTGTTTCCGGTATCTCTTTTTCTACCAGAATCTGCGGTTTCTTTCCCGATACAAGTTCCACATCGTGTGCTACCTTTTCCGTAACTCTGATTACGCCCGGAAAGGCACTTTGCTCCAGACAAATTCTCATAGGATTCCCTCCCGTATTTTATAAAAAGCCCCCATCTGTTTACTGGTTATCACCATTGTAAACAAATAGGGGCCTTCGGACTATTTAGTTCTTGTCATTCAATATGCAAAAATTGCTATTCTTTTTGTTCATTCGTTGATTGAGCTCTTTCTGTAAATCCTCAAAATAGCTCTGTGGATCGCATGCGTTGTATGCTTCCATATAGGAATTCCATGTTTCTTCAAAATTCTGTGCCAGAATCACCTGCGGAAGCCACCGGTGTTTTACTTCATCCATCCGTTCCAGTGTCTGTCCTGCCTGTGTATTTGATGTCAGTGAATTGGTATACGAATACATGGGATACCACACTCCCGGCGCATCATTTCTCCCAAGCATATCTACATAGTTTGTTACTCCATACGCCTCAAAACATTCCTGTATATCCCAGGGCTGGCTTTTCCAGAATTCTGCCGGTTGATTTTCCGGCGAAAATGCATTGATTCCATCTGACAGCATTCCTTCACTCCTTGGAAAATAGGAATATGTACAAAAATGCGTCTTTTTCAGTTTCTGATCATTTACCCTTACGCCCTGCTCCTCATTCAGATAAAATATTCCGTTTTCGTCTATCGAATAATCCAGATTTTCTTCTCCCCAGAAACGTAATTTCGTAATCTCCGGATCAAGGAGGTTATTTACAAACTGCATTGCCCCTTCCGGGTCTTCACAGGAAATGGTAATAGAAAGTCCTGACGCGGTATCCAGCTCTGCTGATCTTGCCGTATGCCACTGATTCTTTACTTTTTTGTCTATTGTTATCGGAAGTGGCACATAATCACATCCATAACTGCGCAGATTTCCGGAATCATACGCTGTCTGTATGGCATAATAAAACTGCCATCTTTGATCTACCATGCCAAGAACAGCACCTGTGATAGTTTGTCCAGATATTCTTCATAAGTATCCAGAAATGTTTCCGGCTGATCATTCCTTTTTTGTATTCTTCATTTAATTTCTGATAGTATCTTTTGGCTGTCGGTGTTGTATTATAGTCAATGACCTGCAGTGTATCTGGATCTACGATGCAGCTCCCATCATTCGGATATCCATCCAGAAATTGAGGAACATTCTCCAGACAAAAGTATCTCCAGTCATCGCATAAAATAGCAAACGGAATATTCGGTGTTCCATTTTCCAGGCAGGGATTTGCTTCCTGATACCGTTCCAGAAGATCAAAATATTCATCCACCGTCGTGATTTCCGGATAGTCTGCCCATTTCAAAACTCTTGTCTGAATCCAGAAAGCTTCTCCGCTGTGGATTACTTCCGTGTCCTGTCCCTGTGAAACTCCGAATTGTGGAATCCAGTAGATATGTCCGTCTGCCTGCCGAAACAGGTCCCACTGTTCCTCTGTCAGATAATTTTTTATATTGGGATAATTGTCCCAGTATTCGTCAATGGGAATCAGTGCTCCTGCATCATATAATTTACTTTCGCCGGAAATAAAATCCGGATACTCGCCGGCTGCAATATAAGCATTCAGTGCATTATCCTTTGTCTGTCCTTTCAGCCATGTTTCTTCACAATCGGCTCCGATCTGTTCAGCGATCTTCTTTTTCATATCATTATCCGAAGTGATCTCTTCCCCTGTTGTTGAAAAAAAAGGCCGTATAATGACGGATCTGATTTCTGCTGTTCTGGCTCTGGTACAGGAGAGCAGCTATTCCAGCTATCATCAGACTCCCTGCCAGTAATAATATTGTTGTTTTTTTCTTCATTCTTTTCCCCTGTCTCATTTCCTCTTTCTATTTGTTATAATAAGCACCTGATATTCTGCAATAATACTTGCTAAAAATAACACCTAGGCCTCTGGCTTAGATATTGTCATTATTGTTTTTATTTTATTGCTTTCTACTTCTTGCACACCAAGGGCAGCCCCATGTTAGCCACTTCAATTAAATAAGCAAGCTAAAACCTATAATAAAAAGAGCCCGACGCATCAGGCTCTTTCAAGGTGTTGTCCGAAGACGGCCACCGCAATTCATAACTATAATGTACCACACAGGGTGAAATCCTGCAAGAAATTTTAAGAGTTATATGTTTTTCCTTTCAGCAGTTCTGCGCAAGTGCCTCATTGATATCATCGGACAGATTGTTTTCCTCCGGTTTGCCGAAATATGTTTCCATTGCACGGCTTAAGGTATCAAACGCACCGGAAATGACCTACTGGAATGGTACAGACATCGAATATTCTGGATCCAGGAACGCAACGTCTGCCTGTGCAAAAATGATCTTACAGCAGTTGGAAACCAAACCGCCCTGTTTTATTCGTGGATCTTTCTGATATTGCACATTTTAACAAATTCCGGATCAAAATGCTTGACCGCAGTTCCCTGATAGCCAAGATCCAGTGAACTGATTTTCTGCATCTCCTCTTCAGTCAGTGTAAAATCCCATATCTGGAAATTCTCTTCGATTCTCGCTTTGTGAACCGATTTCGGAATGACCACAACGCCGCGCTGCACATTCCAGCGCAGAACAACCTGTCCTACGGTCTTTCCGTGTGCGGCAGCGATTTCTTTTACCATCTCGTTGTCAAACGGATTGTGGCGTCCTCCGCCGAGCGGTGCCCATGCCTCCGGCACGATCTGGTACTCTTCCATGACTTTTAATGCAGACTCCTGTGCGAAGTACGGATGCATTTCAATCTGGTTTACCATCGGACGGATCGCTACCGTTTCCAGTTTACGGTATCCTGCCATGAAATCACCTGCAGCTGATGGATAAACATCAGATCGATGTAGTCGGTTCCAAGCAGTTCCAGACTCTTTTCTACGGTTCCTTCTGTCAGATACTGGCTTGCCCAGATTTTGGTGGAGATGAAAATGTCCTCTCTTGCCACACCGGATCTTTTGATTCCGCGTCCGACCGCGCGCTCATTCATGTAAGCCTGTGCAGTGTCGATCATGCGGTATCCGCAGGCTAATGCGTCCACAACCGCCTGCTCTGCCTGATCTGGTGTCATCATAAAGGTTCCGATTCCCACTGCCGGAATCTGCACCTGATTGCTTAATGTAAAGTTCATCATCATAACCTCCCTGTTTTATTTTGATGTGTGATATTTTGTTATTTCCCTGTCTTTGTAGCTTTAGCTTATCACCCGGGAGTTGCTACCGGTCAAGGACTTTTTAAAAAAATTTCTAAAATCTAATCGTTCATTCCTATTTCGTATCGACTGAAAATATTTACAAAAACGTCATATCATGAATTCCGTTGTCCATGATATGACGTTTTTCCTCTCAGCATTCGGTTTTCTATCTTTTTATCTTTTCAATCCTGCACTCATGTTCTTTCGTCTTTTTATTGTAGTTAATTCCCACCAGAAGAATATTTCCTGTATATTCCAGAATAGAATCCGGATATTTTTTATCCCAGATCTGCTCTATGGCAGTATCTGTGCTTTTGTTCCACTTAAGTTCTACCAGCAGCGCCGGATAACTTGTTCTGTATTCCGGTTTCGGAAGATAAACAAAATCTGCAAAACCGCGTCCGGTCGGTAGCTCTCTTACGGGTTGGAAATAATACTGCATAGAGCTTAAATATGCTATCGTAAGCACGCTGCTCAGGGAATTTTCATCATTATATTGGATCACCGAACTGTACTCCTGATGAATTCGCTCTATCCCATCTGCTACCGCTTTTTCATCCATATCCAGGGTTGCATCCAGCAAATCTGCGGATTCCTTCTGAAAAGTAATCATTTCATTCCATTTATTGCGTTTCACCGCATTGTTTAATTCATGTCTGATTTCCTCATTTGGAATAAAAACCTGCTCCCTGTCCTGATCGTAAGCCAGATATCCCAAGTGGATCAGATACGTCAGTACATCATCCCGGTTGGCGAAGCTTACGGTATCATTCTGGAAAGATGTCACATCCACATCCACGGCGGCCCCCGACATCATTTCTATAATTGCCGCCCGCAGTCCGTCGAAATTCATGTTAATCAGTGGCACGATTGCTTCATAGCTGCCGGTATTGGACCAGTAGCTTTTATATTTTCCATTCAGCATCAGGCTGACAACGGCTTTTGGATTATATACCTGATACCCTTCCAGAGAATATCCATCATACCATAATTTCACCTGCTCATAGATCTGTCCGTACCTGTCGCATAAATCATGCACTTCCTCTTCTGTAAAGCCAACATACGGTGCCATTCTTCCTGCATCCAGCATGGTAAATTCTTCAAAATTGTTGAGAGCGGACTGTGTCTTTAATTTCTTGATCGGCAGAATTCCTGTCAGATACGCCAATGCAATATATTTTGACGGTTCTGACCCTTTAAACATGCCACGCAGAAAATCAATATACTTTTCCTGTACTTTATGATTCTGTGCCTCATCACGGATCAGTACATCCCATTCATCGATGATGACAACAAATTTGTTTCCGCTGGCAGCCTTGATATAAGACATCGCACCATAAGCAGTTTTTACCGTATCCGGAATCAACTCTCCGTATTTTTCCTTCAGTTCCTGCAGTATTCCATGATTGATATATTCCACAACCTGATCCGCATTCCCGGCGTCCATCATGCACCATTGTACATCAAAATGAATGACATCGTACTGATTCAGATGTTTTTCAAAAGACGAAGCCTTGCAAATCGCATAATCTGCAAACAGTGCTCTGGAATCACAGCCCTTGCTGTAGTATGCTGACAGCATCTCCGCTGTAATCGACTTTCCAAAACGTCTGGGACGGCTGCTGCAGATAAATTTTGATGTCGTACTGATTACTTTATTGGTGTATTCCAGAAGCGGTGTTTTATCTACATAAATTTCCGAATGAATGACTTCCGAAAATGCTTCATTTCCCGGATTTAAAAATCTTCCCATGGCGTCCTCCTGTTCACATTTTTTCTGACTGATACATTCATTATACACGGAAAAAACGCGGATTGGTAGACTTTATCTTTTAAAAAATGCTGCACCACGGATTCTTTTTCCATGGTACAGCATTTCCAAAATTTCTATTCTTGATTAAATATCCAGCGCCGCATGATACCCCTGATATACGGCATTGGTGATGGTAGATACACGTCTTGCGTCTCCGATCACGCGTACAAACGGCGCGGTATTACGGAGCTGCTCTACAACGTCGGTTCTTGCTCTCTGGCCGAGGGCGCAGATGACGGTGGTTCCTTCTACGAGGTGGCGCTCCCCATTCGCATCGGTGCACCATACGCCTTCCGGGGTGATCTCCTCGGCGCGGTAACCGGTGTGGACGGCTTTGACCTGTTTTTCGATTTCTTTTAAGAGCAGCGGGCGGTGGCGGACGTTTGCATCCGGGGCGAGGGCGTCGCGCATTTCGACGAGCTGAACTTCTTTTCCTTCCATGCCAAGAGAGATCGCACACTCGCATCCGGCGAGGCCGCCGCCCATGACAACGACTTTGTCGGAAATCTTGTCGAGATTGCGGTACAGCTCATTGACAACGACAACCTGCTCTCCATCCATGCCTTTGATCGGCGGAACAAGCGGACGGGAGCCTGCGGCGATGATGAGGGCATCCGGTGCTTCTTTCTCGACGTACTCCGGTGTTACCTCGGTGTTGAAGCGGATTTCCACACCTGCATTTCTTGCGAAACGCTCGTAGGTCTCGGTCAGCGCGAACATTTCCCGTTTAAACGGCAGGGCAATTTCGCTCTTTAAGATACCGCCGAGCGCTACTTCTTTCTCGCAGAGCACCACGCTGTGGCCTCTTCTTGCTGCAGTCCATGCCGCATACAGTCCTCCAGGGCCTCCTCCTGCGATGAGGACTTTTTTCTTCACCAGAGCCGGCTGTACTTCATCGCCCTCCATCTCTCTTCCGATCAGCGGATTGACGGTGCATCGTCTCGTGCCGGTTGCCGCACGCTCTGCCATACAGGTGAAGCACCGCAGGCAGTGCACGATATCTTCGGAACGGTTTTCCATGACTTTGCGCGGCAGGAATGGATCTGCGAGAAGGGCTCTTGCCATGTAAACAACATCGGCTTTTCCGGATGCGATGATCTCTTCCATCTGCGCCGGATCATTCAGACCGCCGATCGTTGCGACCGGAATGGAAACGTGTTTTTTGATCTCGGCTGCGAGGTAAACGTTGCATCCGTGGTCTTTGAACATCGACGGATGCGTATCGCCGAAGCCTCTCTGATACGTTCCGGCGGAAACGTGAAGCAGATCGATGCGGGACTCCAATGTCTGTGCGATGCGGACACCTTCTTCCAGATCATAGCCGCCCTCGAACAGCTCGGAACCGCTGAAACGGAACTCGATCGGGAACATCGGGCCGACAGCGGCGCGGACGGCATCGAGTACCTGACAGGCAAAGCGGCAGCGGTTTTCCAGCTTCCGCCGTACTCATCGGTTCTGTGGTTGAAATACGGGGAGAGGAACTGGTTGATCAGCCAGCCGTGGCCGCCGTGGATCATGATCATCTCGAAACCGGCGCGTTTGGCAAGGCCTGCTACCGTTCCGTATGCCTGTACGATCTCATCAATCTGCTCTTTCGACAGTGCGCGGACCGGTACGCCGTCCGGGCGTGTCGTGTCGGACGGGCCCCACTGGCACATTTCGTGCTGTCTCGTTTTATCGGTCATGTAAGTTCCGGCATACATACCGGAATGGGACAGCTCCAGGCTCGGCACAGCGCCGTGGCGGGAAATTGCATCGGCAGCGTACGTTGCAGATGCCAGGGAATTTAAGACTGCGGTATCCAGATGATACGCATGGGAACCATCGGTTACCGGGTGTACCATGCACTCGCTGACGGTGACAGCTGCTGCTCCGCCCTTTGCGCGAAGCTCATAGAATGCTGCGGACTTCGGTCCGATACATCCGTCGTTCGTGATATCAGTTCCGCCCATCGGTGCGGAAAACATGCGGTTCGGGAAGGTCTTTCCTGCAATGGTAATCGGGCTGCAAAGGTGTGGGTAATCGTATTTCATTTTTGCTTCCTCCTCTTTTTTAAATCTGTAAAATACCCCATTTTTTTTTTATTCAAACAGCATCCCCGGAAGGAAATGCAGTTTTTTGCCAATCGTTCTGGCAATGAATCCGACCAGAAGGCTGCTACGATGGTTCCCTCGCGGACACCGTTCAGCTCACGCGCCAGGAAGAACGAAGCGGCAGCGGCAATGACGGCCATCGAAACATCGAATGCGATTTTCGTCACACCGAACTCCGTTTCCCATCTGGCAACAACCGCGCGGACAAAGGATTCGCCCGGCAGCATGACAACATCAGCGAGCACTTCCATGTAAACACCGACGCCGAGGATCAGACATCCGATCAGAAGATAAGCAACTTTTGCCGCATACATCTGCGGATTCAGTGCGTTTAACAGAATCATACTGAAATCAATGAAAAATCCAAAGGCAATGGATACCGGGATCTGAAGAAGGGATTCCGGTTTGAAATTCTTTCCGAGAATCACAATCTGGAGAACGATCAGCAGGATGCTGAAGATGATCGTAAAGTTTCCGAGAGATAATGCAAAGTTAAGACTTAATACGTAAGGGATCGAAGAGATCGGAGACGTTCCGAGATTTGCTTTGGTGATGAGTGCAACCCCGAGGGAGTTTACAAACAGTCCCGCAAGAAAAATCAGGTAACGTTTCAGAAGGTCTTTTTTGTTGTTTGTCATAGGTGCAGTTCAAATCCTTTCCTCATAATTGTAATTCTTTGTTATCTTATCACCAACCGCAAAACATGTCAACTTTTACATGTTTTATTTTACTTATTTTTTCTGTGGATTTTCCGGTGAAGCTGTGCTATACTCAAAAACACAAAAGCAAAACGGTTTTGAAAAATTATTTGGATAAAGGAGTTTCATGCGAATGGGAACTTTGAAATATGCGATTCTCGGACTTTTGAACCGAAATGAAATGACAGGCTATGAACTGTCGAAAGAATTTGAGACAACCTTATTTGAATTCTGGAATGCAAAGCACAGCCAGATTTATCCGGAACTGAAATCACTGAACGCCGAGGGGCTGATCCAGTATCGGGTGGAAATCACGGGAAATGTGCTGGAGAAGAAGGTCTATACGATCACCGATGAAGGACGGCGCGATTTTTCGGAATGGGAAGAAACGCTCTGCCCGATCCAGACGGCATCCAAGGATGAATCCCGCCTGCGGCTCTTCTTCCTCGACGGCGCTTCGCCGGATTTTCAGCAGCGTTTTCTTGCCGACCAGCTTTCCCAGCATCAGAAGCATCTGGAACATCTGCTGGAAAACCAGAAAAAGTTTGATGAAATCCCTCCCACAGATGACCGCGCGTTTTCGGATTATCTCGTCCTGCGCGGCGCGGTGTACCGGGAAGAAGCTGCACTGCAGTGGATTCAGGAATGCATCAAACTTGGTGAGCAGCGGTCTGCGGAATTAAAAAATAATTAAAAATGCAGAGAACCTGTTTTTTCGGTTCTCTGCATTTTTTATAAACGTATTTATACTTATTTCTCCATTGCCTTTTTGATCGCTCCAAGCAGCTCCTCATACGTCTCATACGCCGGGATCTGCGGATAGTCGGCTTTGATCTTATCGGTCGAGCGGAACAGGAATCCTGCCTTGCTTGCCTGAATCATGCCGAGGTCATTATAGGAATCGCCGCTTGCGATCGTTTCGAATCCGATAGACTGCAGTGCTTTGACCGTGGTGAGCTTCGACTGCTCGACTCTCATCTTAAAGCCGGTGATCTCTCCGTCGTCTGCGACTTCCAGGGAGTTGCAGAACAGGGTCGGATAGCCGAGTTTTTTCATCAGCGGTGCGGCAAACTCCGTGAAGGTGTCGCTGATCAGGATCACCTGGGAGAAGGTGCGCAGCTCGTCGAGGAACTCTCTTGCGCCCGGCAGTGGATCAATCTTCTCAATCGTAGCCTGAATCTCTTTCAGTCCCAGGCCGTGCTCTTTTAAGATTCCAAGTCTCCATCTCATCAGTTTATCGTAATCCGGTTCGTCGCGTGTCGTTTTTTTGAGTTCCGGGATTCCGCTTGCCTCTGCAAACGCGATCCAGATCTCCGGTACCAGTACTCCTTCTACGTCCAGGCATGTAATATACATTGTTATAATCCCCTTTCCTGCGCTGCCCGCCTTGTTTGCCGACGGGGTTTTGTTTTTTTTCACAGCATCACTTTACCACACTATATCATAGAATCCATATCACTGCAAATTAAAATCACGTTTTATTTTTTTATACGTATATATCTCTCTAAAATTACATTCTTTTTACAAAATCGTTGTTTTTTACAAATTCATATATTTATTTATATGTTTTTTGACTATTGATTTATTTTTCATATATTTATATAATAATTACAATCATTTTTATTAATTTTCTATTTTATCATCCATATTAACGAACGAATTTACTTTTCAGATAGTGCACTAATCTAAGGATAAATAAAAAACTAAAACCATCCAACAATACTTATGAAAGGAGACCACTCATCATGAAAAAATTAAAAACATGTCTTGCATTTTTTATTTGTTGTATTCTGTCCTTAAATATGGTAATTTGCAATGTAAAGGCAGATAATAATGTTGTTCTATCTAACAAAGCATATCTATTAAAAACCGGAATGCCACAAAAGGAAATAGAAAAGCTGGATGATGACGTCATGCAGTTCATTGTGGATGACTTAAAAAGTGGAGGTAAACATTTTGAATATATTAATTCAAATATCGAAAATCAAATATCGATACTCAGTAGCGAAACTTTAACCGGTATTTCCTTTACTGCATCAGCTTTTAAAAATGCATCAACCATTTATATCTATCCAACATACGAGTTTACTTCTAATAAACAACCTCGCGGAAAAGACAGTTTTTCTTTTCAATTAGGCGCTGCTATGAGACCGTATGAATATGGTGGAAAATTATGGTACAAAGATAATACTATGAACGATTGGAAAGTCGGAGGAACTCTTACTGCAAATAATCAGCAATTATCTGGTGCTGAATTTTCAGGGAGTCAACTAGGAACACCCGACTATGCCATGAAGCTTAAAGGTGTTACATACTGTCACGCTACTGCAGGTAATAGCAGTGATAAAAGAATTGTAATGGGATACTTATATAATCCCCAGAAAACCGGCTACAGTATCTCTTTTTCCTACAACGGTGGTGGAATTAGCTACTCTCCATCAGGAACAGCCTATACTGCATATAAAACAATGAACCTAAGTTATTAAACTTTCATTCACCACATACAAGTACATTTAATTTCTAATTACTCTTTCAAAGTAACAATTTGCCTATCCAGAAGCACAAATTTCTCTGATAGGCAAATTGTGTTTAAGGTATTTTCAAGTAATTTAAGTAAAATCATGAGCAAGTCGCCATTACTCGTAGAAAAACGGGCAGATTATGAATGTTTTAGGAATTGCAGGAACAAAAAGTACAGAACAACCATTCAAAAAAACTTTTAAATCCGGCATCAACTGAATAAAGCCATAAATAAGAGGTAACTCATTATGAAAAAAATCAAATTTTTATTTTTCACCCTGTTATTCTGTTTTTCTGTTCCAGTCAAAGCAGACACTGCATTCGAAAATGACGATACGGTATTGTGCTCTTTTTTAAAAGAAAACGTACCAGAAAATGCTTCGCCAATAGAATCCAGTTTAGAAAACGAGTATCGAAAAACTTCTTCCAAACCTATCGATTTCTATTTTTTTAAACGATCTGAAAAGACAAAAAGTTTCCAAGATCTGTATGCCGCAAATGTACTCACCTATCAGGAAAAATCAGATCGTTCTTTGTTATATCAGACAGTTTTCGATTTTCAAAATATAACCCAGGTAAGAACTGCGAAAGAAGACTTTATCCGTCTGGAGACAGATCCACTGATGTATCTTTTTGAATTAGAAAAAGCAGAATTGTGGACTCGGAACAGCACGGAAGAACCCTGGACGCTGGAACGGAAAATCACAACGCCTGGAAACCCAGATTTTTATCTTCCTTATAGCCAGTTTTCTTCTGATAAAAAATATTTTCGAATTCTGGCATCTTTTTCCTGGAGCCCGAGCCCTGCTGAGGAAAGCGAAGTTTCTTCGCCAGAATATCATTGCATTTATACCTCTGTGTATCCGGTATATCAGATTCCGGTGAAAGTACTCGTTTTGATATGCGGAGGCGCAGCTTTCTTCTTTCTCTACCGGAGACACAAAAAAAATCATATCTCCCAAAAAGATGTTCCGTAAGCTACGCCTTTTCAACATGTTTTCGTCACTGTTCAGAGCCAACTTCCAAAATGCTACGCATCTCATCGGTGTGGCTTTATCTGCTTTTCATCGCATCCCGAATCCGCTCCAGTGCCTCGGTCAGGGTTGCGCGCGGGCAGCGATGTTGATCCGCTGGAAGCCGCGACCGCAGTCTCCGAAGATCTTGCCGCTGTCGAGCCACAGCTTCGCCTTGTTGATGATCAGGTCTTCCAGTTCGTCGACAGAAAGCCCCGTCTCGCGGAAATCGAGCCATACGAGATATGTTCCCTCCAGGTCGATCATCTTCACGCCCGGAATCTGCTCCTCCACATACTGCCTTGTAAATTCTGCATTTGCCTTCACATAGGAAAGCATTGCCTCATACCACTCCTCGCCCTTATTATATGCCGTCTCGCATGCCACCAGACCCATCACACCAAGCTGGCTCGTTCCGGCTGCATCGAGCTGTTTCCGGAATTTCGCACGGAGTTCCGGGTTGGCGATAAAGATGTTTGACATCATCATACTTGCCAGATTGAATGTCTTACTCGGCGCGGTGCAGGTGATCGTGATGTCCTCGTACTCTTTTTTGATCGCAGCAAACACCTGATGCTCGCCCTTAAAAATGAAATCTCCATGGATCTCATCACTTACAACGGTCACGCCGTACTGCACGCAGAGATCGCCGATCGCCGTCAGCTCATCTTTCGTCCAGACTCTTCCGACCGGATTGTGCGGATTGCAGAGGAAAAAGAGCTTTACGTTTTCAGCTTTCAGCTTCTCCTCGAAATCCGCCACATCCATGTGATAGCGGTTATCATCGCCGAGCACCAGCGTGCTGCTGACAACTCTTCTGCCGTTATCCGCAATGACTTCCGAAAATGGATAGTAAACCGGTGACTGGATCAGCACGGCATCCCCGGGCGCGGTGTAAGCCTTGACTGCCATCGCAAGTGCAAATACAACGCCTGGCGTTTGATCAGCCATTTTTCTTTCGGCTGCCAGTTGTGATGACGTTTCATCCATCCCGCAACGGCCTCAAAATACGGAGTCTGCGCATCGCTGTAGCCGTAAATGCCCATTTTCGCACGCTCTACCAGCGCATCCTCGATGTAGGAGGATGTCTCAAAGTCCATGTCCGCCACCCACAGCGGCAGCACATCGGATGGCATGCCGCGTTTTACTGCAAAGTCATATTTTAAACAGTCTGTATTTTTTCGGTTGATGATTCTGTCAAAATCAAGATTTCTTTCCGCCATTTTTCTCTTCCTCGATTTCTGCAAAGACCTTCGTAAGCTCGCCGATTAGGTCCTCGATATTTTCAATTCCGACGGAAAAACGAAGGGTGCTCTCCGTAATTCCGTTCCGCTCACGGATTTCCTTCGGCACATCGGCATGTGTCTGCGTCGTCGGATACGTAACGAGTGTCTCCACGCCGCCGAGGCTCTCTGCGAAACGGATCATTCTTACCTTTTCCAGAATGGCAAGGGCAAACTCTTTGCTCTCGAGCTGGATTGTCAGCATGGCACCGAAGCCTCTTGCCTGTTTTTTCATAATCTCATAGCCCGGGTGATCCGGCAGTCCCGGATAAATCACTCTTGTGACTGCTTTCTGTTGCTGCAGCCATGCGGCAATCTGTTTTGCATTCTCCTGGGAGCGTTCCATGCGGATGCCAAGCGTCTTCATGCCGCGCAGTACCAGCCAGCAGTCAAACGGAGCAAGGCCTGCACCTGTTGTCTTGATCAGGAAACGCAGTTTTTCCTGAATATCTTCGCGGTTCGTCACGATAAAGCCTGCCAGTGTATCGTTGTGACCACTCAGGTATTTCGTGCCGCTGTGAATCACAACGTCCGCACCGAGATCGAGCGATTCTGAAAATACGGGGACATAAAGGTGTTGTCCACAATCAGAATCAGGTTGTGGCGTTTTGCGATATCTGCCATCTTTCTGATATCGGTTACGTTCATCATCGGGTTCGTCGGGGTCTCGATGTAGATGGCTTTTGTATTTTCTTTCACATAGCTTTCCACGTCATCACGACAGCAGTCGATGCCGGAAAATTCGACGCCGTTTTTCTCGTTCACATGGTGGAACAGACGAATGCTTCCGCCGTACAAATCGGAATCCGCAATGATGTGGTCTCCCGGGCGGAACAGCTCCATCAGAAGTGAGATCGCTGCCATGCCGGAGCTTAATGCAAACGCATCAATTCCGTTTTCCAGCACAGCCACCATCTTCTCCAGATGCTCTCTGGTCGGGTTCTGCAGTCTGCTGTAATCAAATCCGGTGCTCTGTCCTACGCCCGGATGCGCATACGTTGCGGTCTGATAAATCGGGTAGCTGAGTGCGCCGTAGTGGCTACACTGTCCCTCGTCCTCTTCTAAATGGATACATTTTGTGTCAATTCCTCTTGCCATATGAATAATCTCCTGTTATTTCGTAATTTTTCTTTCTATACTAATCTGATAGGTTTTGTAACGTAACCTATCATAACAGAAAATGCGGCGTTTGTATATTCCCTTTTTTCTTTGACTTGTTATAAGTTTTTTCCTATAACTATCGTAAAAAAACGCCGCCAGAAGATTTTTCTCCCGGCGGCCGCCTCTTGCATCCATATTTTAAATAAGTTCCGCACAGATCGGATAATGATCAGAAAGGCACACACCGTCCTTCTGCTCCGTCCATTTTTCCACCTTTTTCAGTTCCCAGTCCCCTTTGAGAATGATGTAGTCAATCGAGCACTGCGGATCGTTCGGATCATCGCGATGATAGTTGTGGAAGGTAATGCCGATTCCTTCCGTCGCATTCACAAGACCGGCAGTTTCCCTCAGCGGTTTCATCTCTTCGCTGTCCGGCTCGGCATTGAAGTCGCCGCTAAGAATCACCGGCACATCGGCAAATGCTTTCTCTGCTCTCAGATGTGCGAGAATCTGCTCCAGGCCAAGCTTTCTCGCCCCGGCGCACTCGTGATCCAGATGGGTGTTGATGACGCGGAACACTTTTCCGGTCTCCATATCCTCAAATACCACATCCGTCGCAGTACGCGGCACATACTCTGTACCGGATAGCGGGATCCCGGCACGTACGGTGTCGGTGACAGCCAGAAGGTTTCCAGGCTCACACTCTGAAAACGTTCTTTCCGATAGGCAATGATCATTGCCTCACCGGTCAGATCCTTTTCTCTTCCACATCCGGCAATGTAATATTCTGTCAGATTTTCCTTCAGCCAGGCAGCCACATGCGGCAGTACCTCCTGAAAACCGATGATATCCGGCTTTTCCTGTCTGATTTTTTCCAGAATCAGCGGTCTGCGGTAGATAAAATTATTGGCTCCATCCTGGCCAAAATCACAGCGAATATTAAATGTTACAAATTTCATGGTAAAACCCTCCTTTTATTTGTTTTCCTAACCCTTATTTTTGCTGGAAAGCGCTGTGCTTTCTCTTCTTTTTCTTCGTATTCACACGGCGCAGACACGCATAGCGCAGCTTCAGCCGCATTTTCCAGCTGCAGCCCGGTACCGGCTCCATCAGCTTTTCCAGAAAATGGTTCAGCGTACGTTCCTCATAAGGAGACAGCAGAATCTCACCGTAGATATGTTTCTCGATCAGATGGCAGACACGCGTATATTCGCCTGGCTCGATCGCCGGAAATCTGCGGGCGAGTTCTGCATCGGTTGCTGCTGTTTTCCAGCCAAGACCGGCATCTATGCCCCACAGACAAAGATACTGGTAAATTCTTGCTTCCGTTCTCCGGATCCGCCTGCCCGGCCGCTCCTTCTGCTGTTTCTTTGCCGCCGGTCCAAGGCAGATGATCCGCGCCGCCTCCGCCGCAATCACAAGCAGCGTCAGCAGAATCAGAAGCACGCCAAGCAGCCCGAGAAGAAACAGCGAAACACTGCGCAGTACCGGAAGAACGGCTTCGCCTGCCTTGCTCTTTCGGTTTTCCACACCGGTAATCTGCTCCGCCGACAGCGAATTGTTCTCCAGCACCACATTCTTCTGTACAGAATCTGGACTTCCGACCATTTTCTGAAGAGATGCAACATTATACAGGAACCGTTTGTTTTTTAGGTATTTTCTTTCACTTGTTTTTCTGTTGCTCCTTCCTCCATTTTTTGCTCTGCCTTAAATTCTAAAGACCATCCCAGAAAAACGCAAGTATTTTTAGTACTCCAGATACGCCCCTTTCATCGGGCTTGCTGCGTGGAGGCTGAAAAGACGGAGTACGCCTTTTTTGTATTTCGGCTCGCGCGGTTTCCAGTTTTGGCGGCGTTCTTTTAAGATCGCATCGATTTCTTCCATGGACTTGCGCTCACCGGCGATTCCGATGATGTTAAGTTTTCGTTCCTTCACATCAATCTCAATCAAATCCCCTTCCTCGACGAGTGCGATCGGGCCGCCGTCTACAGCTTCGGGACTGCAGTGGCCGATAACCGGGCCGGTGGAGGCGCCGGAAAAACGGCCGTCGGTGATAAGCGCGATGCTCTTTCCAAGCTCTTTGTCGCTGCTGATTGCCTCGGAAGTATAGAACATCTCCGGCATACCGCTGCCTTTCGGGCCTTCGTAGCGGATGAAGACGGCGTCGCCTTTCTGAACCTTATGTTTCAGCACGGCATCGAGGCACTCCTCCTCGCTGTCGAACGGTCGGGCACGGAGGACGGCGTGGAACATTTCTTTTGGGCAGGCCGTGTGCTTGATGACGGCTCCCTCCGGCGCAAGGTTTCCGCGCAGAACAGCGATGCTGCCGTCCGTTCCGATCGCCTTGTCATACGGGCGGATAATATCTTCTTTTGTAATTGAAGTTCCATACCGCTCATTAAATTTTGCGAGCCATCCGCTGCACTTCTCATAAAATCCATTTTCACGAAGCTCCGCCAGATTTTCACCCAGTGTCTTTCCGGTCACTGTCATCACATCGAGATGCAGATGATCTTTGATTTCTTCCATAATCGCCGGAACGCCGCCCGCATAATAGAAGCACTCTGCCGGCCATCTTCCTGCCGGGCGGACATCGAGCAGATACCGCGCGTTGCGGTGCAGACGATCGAATGTGTCGCCGGTGATCTCGATGCCGAACTCATGCGCAATGGCCGGGATGTGCAGCAGGCAGTTTGTGCTTCCCGAAATTGCCGCGTGGACAAGAATCGCATTCTCAAAACTCTCTTTCGTCACAAGATCGCTTGGCCGCATATGCTCCATCTGTGCCAGTTTTACCGCCTGGCGGCCTGCCTCCCGTGCATATGCCAGAAGATCCGGGCTTGTCGCCGGCATCAGAGCGCTTCCAGGCAGGGCGAGGCCGAGTGCCTCCGCCATGATCTGCATCGTGGATGCCGTTCCGATAAACGAACAGGCACCGCAGCTCGGGCAGGCATTGCATTTCGCCCAGTCGAGCTTCTCCTCGTCGATCTCACTGCGCTCAAATTTTGCGCTGTACATGCCAAGCTGCTCCAGTGTCAGCATCTCCGGTCCCGCATTCATCGTTCCGCCCGGCACAACAACCGCCGGAATATTGACACGCGCAAGGCCGATCAGATTGCCCGGCATACCCTTGTCGCAGCTCGACAGATAGACGCCGCCGTCAAACGGTGTCGCATTCGCGTGGATCTCGATCATATTGGCGATCATCTCGCGGCTCGCAAGACTGTAGTTGATGCCGTCCGTTCCCTGCTCTCGCCGTCACAGATGTCGGTGCAGAAATACCGCGCCCCGAAGCCCCCCGCTTCCGCAACGCCTTTCCGCACTTCCTCGACCAGCAGATTCAAGTGGCCGCTTCCCGGGTGGCTGTCCCCGTACGTACTCTCCACCATAATCTGCGGTTTTTCAAGATCCTCTTTTTTCCATCCTGTTCCAATCCGGAGCGGATCCATCTCCGGTGCAAGTTTCCGCATTTCCTGACTCTTCAGCATTTCCTTCTCCTCCCGCTGTTTTTAGGTATTAAAATACTCTTTCTGCTTTTCACTATAGCAATCCCTGTATTTGATTGCAAGACAAAAAAGCTGCAGTCTGCAGGGATTCCCCACAGACCGCAGCCTCTCTGAACAGCTCACAGATTTCTCTGTTTTCTGTTTGCCTGCTTTCGCAGATAATTTCCAATGCTTGTAAAACTAAGCAGCGTCACAATCAGAAAAACACCCGGGATCAGAATGATCCACCATGCCTTTGTCATCAGCGCTTTTTCCGAAAGTGACAGCATGCTGCCCCAGGAAATCACCTCCAGCGGAAGACCGATTCCCATAAAACTCAGTGTGGATTCTGCTACAATCGCACTTCGGATGTTCATAACCACCATAAACATAATAGACGAAAAAAAGTTCGGTGCCAGATGGTGCCATAAAATATAGAAAAACTGCCTCCCATACAGCGCGACGCAATCACGTATTCACTGTTCCGGATCTGCCGTACTTCGGTCCGCACAACCTTTGTAATGCTTGTCCAGCTTGTCATTCCGATCACGGCAGAAATCGTAATCACATTGGATTTTCCCGCAGCGGCCAGAAGAAAAATGACAAGAAGAAGATTCGGCACCGACAAAAAGATCTCGGTCAGCCGCATCAGAAGTGCGTCCAGCCACGCCGGTGCACATCCGCTGACTGCGCCGAAGAGAACGGCAATCACAGTGGAAATCAGCGTAGAAAGCAGACCGATCGCCAGCGATATTCTGCCGCCGTACCAGATCATCGAGAAAATATCTCTTCCCATCGTATCGGTTCCAAACAGAAATTCCCGGCACGGCATGACGGAACAGTTTTTCAGATCCATATATGAGGGATCCTTCGTCATGATCTGCCGACAGAAAAGGCAGCCCAGCACAAGAAGACCCAGAAAAAGCCCTGCTGCCACCGGCCGGTCCTGATACCATTTTTCTTTTTTTCTGCTTCTGTTTTTCTGCAGGCCTCTCTCCTGCAAATTGAAATAATTGTGTTTTTTCTGTCACAGCATCATTACCTCCGATGTTTCTGCCGCTTCTTTCTCCCGCATCCGCGGATCAATTCTCTCGTTGATGATCTGTGCCGCCATATTGCATAGAATCACAACGATTCCGGACATCAGGCAAAGCAGCATCAGAAGATTGTAATCTTTGTACCGTGCGCTCTCATACGCCAGCGTTCCGATACCGGGATACGAGAAAACCGTTTCTACAATATAGGTTCCCCCCAGCACATGCGGAACAGAAATGGCCATGATGCAAGATACGACGGAATCGTATTCCGCAGGCAATGCCGGAACAGAACCGTCTTTCGTTTCAGCCCCTTGGCTCTTGCCAGAAGCACATACTCTTCCCGCACTTCATCCAGAATTTTATTGCGGATCATGTATGCGTAATACCACAAATGACTCAGCACTACGACCGTCATCGGCAGGATCAGATGACAGACACGGTCAGAAAAATCTGCCTGTTTTCCAACAGAGTAGGCACCGGAACTCGGCAGCCATTTGAGCTGCATGGAAAAAACAAGAATCAGAAGCAGCGACAGCCAGAATTCCGGAATACATCCCGTGATGGTTCCCACCTTACAGATGATGCGGTCCAGCCATGTATCTTCCTTCCATGCACAGAGAATTCCAAGAAGCAGCGCGAGGGTGAAAATCAGCAGAAACCCAATGCCGCCAAGCACCAGCGTATTTCCAATTCTTCCCTCGATCACGCGCGTTACATCCATTTTATATTTGTACGAAATTCCGAAATCCCCCTGCAGCGCATTGCCTGCCCAGCGGATATACTGTACGGAAATGGGATCCTTCAGTCCCAATTTTTCTTCGGCCCACACTCTTTCTTCGGGCGTCATTTTTTCCACGCGGTCTCCGTAATATGATACCAGCGGATCTCCCGGCGCAAGCCTTGAAATATAAAATACGAGCACAGACAGCAGCAGAACACTTGCCAGAAATGCCGCTGCTTTTTTTCCATAGTAAAGCACTCTGTTCCGGCTTTTCATCCTGCATCGCCTCCCTCCATCAGCACAAAATGATCTTTTTCCACTTCCCGCAGTGTTCCCGTCCGGGGAAATTCTGTATTGGAAAAATCCGGTACAGCTCGCGCTCTTTCCCTTCGCGGATCCGGAATCGGAATGACCGCGATCAGTGCTTTCGTATACGGATGCAGCGGATTTTCAAACACGGCTCGCGCCGGGCCGGTCTCCACCAGTTTTCCATGGTACATCACACCTACTCTGTCACACAGAAATTCGACCATATCCAGATCATGCGCAATAAACAGGAACGAAAAACCGTGCTCCTTCTGCAGATGACGGAACAGATTCACAATCTGTGCCTGTATCGACGCGTCCAGCGATGCAATCGGTTCATCCGCCACCAGAAGCTCCGGCTCCATCGTCAGTGCCCGTGCAATCGCAACGCGCTGCCGCTGTCCGCCGGACAATTCTCCCGGATATTTTTTCAGATATTCCGGATCCAGCCCCACGTATTTCATCTGGAATCTGGCTTCCTCCTCATAGCTTCCCCGCAGCGGCCGGATTTTCTGCACGCGCATCGGCTCCTCAATAATGTCGCGGACCTTCATCCTCTGATTCAGACTGGAACCGGAATCCTGAAAAATCATCTGGCGTGTCGTCTGCAGCATTTTTTTATTTTTCCGGAACTGGCCTCTGTCGCAGGTATCAATCCCTTTATAATAAATCTGGCCGGCATATGGCTGATAAATATTCATCACACAGCGTGCAGCGGTAGATTTTCCGGAACCGGATTCTCCTACCAGTCCAAAAATTTCTCCTCTTCGAATCTGAAACGATACATCATCGACTGCCTTGACTGCTGTTTTCCGGGACAGTGGAAAAATATGGGTAAGATGACGCACATCCAGCAAAATCTCATGTTCCATCTGTATTTCCTCCTATCGGCGGCACAACCTTCGGTGCTCTCTCATCCAGCAGCCATGTTGCCGCATAATGGCTGTCTGTGACCCGGAACATCGGCGGCTCCTCCTCAAAATCAATTTCCAGCGCATAAGCATTGCGGCTGGCAAAGGCATCGCCCTTCGGCGGATGGAGAAGAGACGGCGGCATTCCCGGGATAGACGGCAGCTTTCTTTTCCCCTCGAAAACGCCGGTATGGAACGCAGCAGTCCCCACGTATACGGATGACGGGGATCATAGAAAATCTCATCCACGGTTCCAATCTCTACTATTTTTCCCGCATACATGACCGCTACCCGGTCTGCGATCCGCGCTACAACGCCAAGGTCATGTGTGACAAAGACCGTCGCCGTTCCCAGTTTTTTCTGAATTTCCCGAAGCAGGTCCAGAATCTGTGCTTGAATCGTCACATCCAGCGCTGTCGTCGGCTCATCAGCAAACAGAATTTCCGGATTGCCCGCCAGCGCAATCGCCAGTACGATCCGCTGCCGCATTCCGCCGGAAAAGTGATACGGATATGCCTTTTTCCGCTCTTCTGCCTGCTCGATTCCCACCAGCTGCATCAGTTCTGTCACTCTCTGTTCCACTTCTTCTTTTCCCATGTCTTTCTGATGCGCCCGCACTGCCTCTGCAATCTGCGCTCCGACTGTCATCGTCGGATTTAAGGAAGTCATCGGATTCTGGAAAACCATCGAGAACAGTTTTCCCCGCAGTTCCCGCATTCTTCGCTCCCCGTATCCTGCAATTTCTTCTCCATTGACCAGAATTTTTCCGTTTTTGATCTTTGCATTCTCCGGCAGCAGCTTCATAATGCTTTTGCAGAGCACACTTTTTCCGCAGCCTGACTCGCCTACAACAGCGAGCACCTCACCTGCATTCAGGGAAAAGCTGACATCGCGGACCGCCTGTACTTCCCCCTCATCCGTAAAAAAGCTGACGGAAAGATGTTCCACTTTTAATCGTTCCTTCATTCCGTTTTTCTCCTGTACAGACAAAAAGGAGGTAACCATACCTCCTTCGTCTGCTTTTTTGTTTTTATTCTTCGATTGTCCAGTCCTGAATATTCCAGAAAATACCAACGCCGTGGTGGCCCAGCACCGTGTCTTTGGAAATTCCCTGAATACCGGAATCTGCCACATAATTTGCATCAATATAACAGATGAATGCATAGGCCGGATCTTCTGCCAGTTCTTCCTGGAATTTTCCGTAATATTCTTTCCGCACTTCCGGATCGTCACTCTGGCGGGCAAGAGACAGATACTCATCTACTTTTTCATTGGAATAGCTCGAATAATTCGCCCCTTTGTCCGTGCCGAAAACCTTATATGTATGATCGTCCGCATCGAACGGGCTTCCCCAGCCGATCAGACAGGCCATCTGTCCGCCCCAGTCCATCTGTGCCGGAATTTCTACGGTACAGTTGATTCCGGTTTCCCGGAGCTGCTGTGCTGCTGCCTGGGCAATATCAATGCGTCCTGCTCACCGGACATCACGCTGATGACAAAACCGATTTCTTCGCCGTCCCGCTCATAGAAACCATCGCTGTTTCTGGTGCATCCGGCCGCTTCCAGAATTTCCTGTGCTTTTTCCGGATTGTAATCATAGTGTTCTACATTTTCGTTATTATAAATGTTACGCTGCAGAGGACTGTATGCCGCATTCCCTCGCCAAGAAGTACAGAATCAATGATCGCCTGACGGTCAATAGAATAGCATACCGCCGGAATGATGTCTCTGTTTTTCGTCCAGTAATCATTTGCAAAGTTAAATAAAATTCCGCGGTAATCTGCCGTTGTCATATCGTAGCAGGTAAAACCGTCTTTTTCTTTGAAATTCTGTGCATTTTTCGGGTCAAGCAGCGCCAGATCCAGTTCGCCGGATTCCAGCTGCATTGCCTGTGCATTATCATCCGGTACAATTTTGAAAATGACCTTGTCAATCTTTGGTGCACGAGGTAATAATTTTCATTTTTTGTCAGAACGATCGACTGGCTTCATCCCAGCTTTCCAGCTTGTACGGACCTGTTCCGACCGGTGCTCGGAAGAAATCCGACTCCTGCATATTTTCACCTTCCAGCAGGTGCTTCGGCAGGATGGCCATCGTCATGTATTCCAGGAAAGCCACGTTCGGCTCGGAAAGGCGGAAGGAAACGGTGCTGTCATCTATAACTGTAATCTCTTCTACATCCTCATAATTTGGTGCATTTTCAGATCCGTTTTCCGGATCCATGATCGCTTCGATGGTGAATTTCACATCATCCGCCGTAAATTTTTCTCCATCATGCCATTGGATGCCATCCCGGATATGAAAGGTGTAGGTGCAGGTTTCTGCATCGTACTCCCATTTTTCTGCCAGACCCGGAACAATGTTGTCATCCGCATCGTGTGCGGTCAGTCCGTTGAACAGCAGTAGATTAATTTCACCGTGCTCATCCATCGCCGGATTAATCCTGGTATAATCAGCAGAACCGTAAACCAGGGTCGTCTCTTCCTCCCCTGTCTGGCCGGAAGAAGCTTCCGTCTCTGTTTTCGACAAATCTGTACTGTTGCTGTTTTTCCCTCTGTCCTGACCGCATGCCGCAAGGGATGCTGCAAGAGACACCATCAGCATCAAAGATAATATTTTCTTTTTCATCCTTTTCCTCCCATTTTCAGACCGTTTTTACCCGGACTGACCGCTTTTTTGCTTTGTACTCCCATGATCTGCGCGCCTGATCCATGTACTGTTCGTTCATTATATTTGATATTTCAGGCTCTCACAAGCCGGGTGGGGGGATATTTTTTTCTTTTCTTGTAAAGTTAATCGTCTCATGCAGAGGGAGTTGCCCGTTTCTTTTTTGTTATCCTATTTTCTTTACCCTATCACATCCGTAACCGCATTCACCGCTTTCGCCACAAAGCTGATCGTCTTTTCATTGAACACTTCCCCGTCTTTTGAGATCGAAACGTGTGCGAGTCCGATCTCATCTTTCTCGCTCGCTTCGGTGCTGCCCATGAGGGTTGTCCATTTGATATGGACATCGTCGGCAGTGATGGCGTGGTCGCATATTACGATGTACTGTGCTTCATCGAACAGCGGCGAATTGGATTCCGCATAGACGATGATGTCGTTGTTTTTTTCCTGATAGACGCGCACGGTATAATTTACCAGGTCTTTTTCATCCGTAATATAGTCCTTGTTCGGCGATACGGTTTCTTCGCAGATCAGGCTTGCATCTTTTGGAATGGTATTCTTCTCTTTCGTTTTGGTCATCCCGATCATCAGCATACAGTTGCAGAGCGCTGCGATCAGAACTGCAAGCAGCAGGATTTTTATTCTATGTTTCATTGTTTTCTCTTCCTTTTCCCATGTCATAGTTTGTCACTGATGTTTCATTTCCATTATACATGATTCCCCCAAAATAAAAAACGTTAAAATACGTCCGTCCCCATAAAAGCTTTTTTGAAAAAATTTCTCAAAGAAAAAGTTTTCCATTTTGTTCCAAATATGTTATGCTATACTATCCGTTAGGCAATTCTAACTTGATGCACTCTCGCAATAAAGGAGGTCCTGCATGCCTTTAAATTTAACCGTTTTCAATCAGTTTTACGTCATCAATAAAATCTGCGGCCAGGAAAAGCAGCGTCATTATCTGGAGTCGCTGGGGTTTGTTCCCGGGGCCAGGATTTCGATTCTAAAGAAAAAATTTTTACGCTTCTCAATAACAGAAGCGAAGAAAAACAGTACGCCTTTCTGATGACGGATGTCGACAATTTTCATCTGCTCAACGATTACTGGGGTTATGAGACGGGTACGAACATTCTGAATTTCATCCTGAAAAAGCTGGAACTCTTTCCGCAGACACTCTTTGTGAACCGCTATCACTCCGATATCTTTGTCGGCATTATCGATATCACCTGGCAGGATCCGGCGTGGTGCGGGAAAAGATTTCCGCCTATCACAAGCAGGCGATCCGCTTCTTCCACGATCGGAATATCCGCATTTCCATGGACGATTTCGGATCGGGGTATTCTTCTTTGAATTCGCTGAAGGATATTCTTTTTGATGAAGTCAAGATCGACAAACATTTCCTCTCGGCGGGCCTTTCCGAAAAAGGAAAAATTTGAAGAGCTGATCGCTTGACAAAGTCCGAATTCTATACTATGGTTATCTTGCCCGGTAGTTACTACCGATTCAATTCTGTTATCAACTTTGTTGGGAGGTATGCATGATGTATTCCATGAAAGAAGCCTGCGTTCAGACAGGCATGTCGTATGAAACCCTGAAATTTTACTGCAAAGAAGGCCTCGTCCCGAACGTAAAACGCGACAGCCACAATTACCGCGTTTTCGACGACCGCGACATCAAATGGATCCAGAGCCTCGGCTGCCTGAAGCGCTGCGGCATGACGCTGGCGGAAATGAAAGAATATCTCGCCTACTGCCTCGAAGGTCCATCCTCCATTCCGGAGCGTAAAGAAATTCTCGCGGTAAAAAAAGAAGCGTTGCTCGCATCGATGGAAAAACTGCAGAAAGCCATCGATTATATCGACTGGAAACAGAATTTTTACGATGATGTCCTGTCGGGCAAAATCGAATATCACAGCAATCTGATTTCCGATGAAGAGATTGCACAGAAGGCACAGTAGTCCTTCCTATCCTATGCAAAAAACGGCGCCGATCTTTTTACAGATCAGTGCCGTTTTCTCATTTTTTCTCTTCTTTCCTCCACCGTCTCCATGCGTCGTCTGCGGAGCTGTTCATTTACTTCGGCTGCGGTCCGCATACTCTGTCCGAAATCGACGATGTGCCACAGGATTTTTGCTCCCAGGATAAAGGATCCGTAAATGGCTGCATCCAGCGGGCCGTACCAGAAATGCCAGTAATGTGCCAGCGGCAGCAATGTGATTTCCAGCAGGCAGGTATGCAACTCTGTTGAATTTATCTCGTCAATCATGTCATCATCTCGTCACGTAAGTGAGTGATTAATTTTCTCGAATATTATATGTTTTTCCGTCTCAGATCCGATCCAGCACTTCCCCAATATCCCCTTTAATGCACACCGCTCTGTCACGGATCAGATCCGGGACACGCATATCGCTGGTGTTGATGCAGACATAAAGATTATCTTTATCTTCTGCTGTCATGCTGAAAAATGGATATTTGATGATTCCCGGCGTGTTGTATCCCACGCCGAGTTCCAGATACAGGATATGGCCTCTGTTGTGACGGAGCAGGAAATCGATGCGTCGGCTGGATGCCTCATGCCAGCCTTTATCTTCCACAAACGTGTCATCCGCGCGCAGATTCATGCTCATCGGTTTTCCGCAGTGTGGGCAGTACGGCACCAGTTCGGATGGGATCCGCATGCTCAGGTTTCCGTTCTCCGGCGGAACAAGGCTTCCGTCTTCCAGGATCTGATACCCCTGGGCAAGCAGCATCTTTCGAATGATTTCTTCATTGTCATACTTTTCCTTGCAGCACGGCTCAGAGCACTGAAACAGGCCGTAATCTCCCTGCGTGTAAAACAAACGGTTTTTATCAAATCCGGCTTTCTGGAAGCAGTGGTCTACATTTGTGGTGATGACAAAATAGCTCTTATTTTTCATCAGGCTGAGCAGTTTCTGGTAAACCGGTTTTGGCGCGTCCTGATAACGGTTGATGTAAATGTATCTGCTCCAGTACGCCCAGTATTCTTCCAGCGTATCGTAAGGGTAGAAGCCGCCAGAATACATATCGTGGAAACCGTATTTCTGTTCAAAATCTGCAAAATATTTCCGGAACCGCTCACCGCTGTAGGTAAATCCGGCCGATGTCGAAAGCCCAGCCCCGGCTCCTATTAAAATCGTGTTTTTTTCCTGCAGTGCGGTGCGAAAACGCTCCATCTTTTTTTCAAATTCTCTTTCTTTCCAACTTTCAAACATCACAAATTCACCTCTTCTTTTCTTTCTGCTTTTGTTCCCCATTCTTCAGCGATTACTTTTCTCCCAGCAGCTCCTCATAAATCTCCCTGTCGCGGTCCTTGAACACGTTGAAAATGACCTTCTCCACGCTCGTCTCTTTCTGCGCCAGAAACTCTTTCACCGTCGCAACGGCAATCTCCGCTGCTTTCTCGTTCGGAAAATGAAATTCTCCAGTGGAAATGCAGCAGAACGCCACGCTTTTCAGTCCGTTCTCCGCCGCAAGTGACAGGCACGACCGATAGCAGTCCGCCAGCTGCCGGCAGTGTGTTTCCGTCAGATGGCCGCCCACAATCGGTCCAACCGTGTGGAGCACATAGCGGCACGGCAGATTATACGCCGGCGTGATTTTCGCCTGCCCCGTCGGCTCCGCATGGCCCTGCGCTTCCATCATCTCCTCGCAGTACAGCCGAAGCTGCACACCCGCAAACGTATGGATGCAGTTGTCAATGCACCGGTGATTCGGCACGTAACAGCCAGTCATCCCGCTGTTCGCCGCATTCACAATCGCATCGCACCGGAGCGCGGTGATATCGCCCTGCCAGAGATACAGCCCCTGCTGCACCGGCGTAAGGTCGTCGACATTCGTCACGCCCTTTTTTGCCGTCTCCTCCTGCAGATACGCATCCTGAATGTTCAGAAATTCTGCACTGCTCTTTTTCACCATGCGCACATTCATCAGCCCCCGCAGAAGCTGTCTCTGCCCGGTGCTGTCAGACGGAATCTGCATTCCGCGGTACTCCCGGCTCTCTTCCAGCAATGACTGGATCAGAAAATTTCTTCGTTCACTCTGGTTCATGTTATTCCCTCATTTCCATCGTTTCTATAGACTTTATCTTATCACTATTCCCATAAAATCTGTAGCTAAAATAAGGGGACTACTGCCCTCTTTTGCGAATCGTTCCTCTCGGACACGTCTCCGCGCATCGGCCGCAGTGCAGGCACTGGTGCTGGTCGATGACGGCCGGGATGCGGGTGATGTCGATGCATTCTCCCTCGGCCTCGTACACGCGGAACACCTCAAGTGCCGCGCGTGTATCGCCGGGATAAATTTTCTGCATGTATGGATTTTTTCCGAAAATTTCATCCAGCTTTTCACTGTGGATGTTCTGGATTCTGCCGCGGAGAGAGACTGCTTTTTTATCTTTCGTCGCAGAAATTGCCACATAGCCCTGCTCCATGAGCTGTGCATAAAAGGCTTTTCCTTTTGCCGTCAGAAAATACACTCCTTTCTTGTCCCACAGCATCATATCGATCACACGGGTCTGTGGATGACCGTCTGCACCGATCGTCGCCATCGTGGTTGAGTGCATCTCCTCTACTAACATCTTCAGATAATCATTTCTCTCCATAGCGGCAGATTCCTTTCTCTTTTTACTTCAAATTCATAGCGACAGATTAAAACTCGTACGGCGGGTTTCCGGAAAAGTCTGCGATTACACCGTGTGCATTGTTCAGATAGAATACCTCGAAAATCGGGTTGTCAGCGGTTTGGTACTGGCCTTTTACAATCGGATTTCCCATGCACATTTCTTTTGCAGCCATGTTGTTTTCAAATACAGCTTTTCCGTTCAGACGGATCCATGCATAGGATGGGCTGGAAGTGGAAATTTCAATTTCCGGATTTGCCAGCATATCTTTATAAACATCTTTTGTGTTGTTGGTACAAAACCACAGTTTTCCTTCCATTTCGCCAATAAACATAAACGGACGGCATTTTGCTTTTCCATCGCGCCCTACAGTTGCTAAATACTGTACCGGGTTTTCTTTTAAGAATTCTACTACTTTACTCATGATGATGTCCTCCATTTTCGTTTTTTGATTTTGTTTTTGAGCTTGTTTCTTATGATTTGGTTTCGGCCTTTTTCGAATGCGCTTCGGATCTTTTTTCTCGAAAGGATTGCTTTTTTCTTTCGATGGCTTTATAATAAGCCCAAAGCGTCTTAACGTAAAGTAAGCACAATATTGTGCTGTAGTTACCAAAAGGAAACTATTGTGTAAATACAAGGTTTTCCGTGCTTACTTTTACAAGAAAATCTTTATGAAATGGAGGTTTTTTATGTCAGTTTCTGAAAAAAACGCAATATCTTTAGCCGATCTCCCGGCCTGCCCGGTAGAGACTACCTTAACCTTAATCAGTGATAAATGGAAAGTCCTGATTCTCCGTGATCTGATGCCGGGCACCAAACGTTTTGGCGAACTAAAAAAATCCATCGGTCACGTTTCCCAGAAAGTTCTGACGAGCCAGCTCCGTCAGATGGAACAGAGCGGGCTCGTCAGCCGTAAAGTTTATGCAGAAGTTCCGCCGCGGGTAGAATATACCTCACCAACCTGGGCTACAGCCTACAGCCAATCATGGATGCCATGTGGAGCTGGGGAGAAAATTATAAGAAAAAACTCTCCGCCGAAGAATCCGAAACCGCCTGATATTCGTTTGTTTTTTGCAAAAATGTCTCAAAACCAGTCTTTTGTTTTGAGACATTTTTATTTTCTATTTTTCCCGGAAATTCGGACTGTTTTCTTTCAGCACCACTGTTTCCCAGCTTCCGATTGTTCCATCATACTGTCCGTTCCACACCGGATACTGTTCGACCGGAAGTTTGATTTCCACGGCATTCCGATTAAAGTTCTGTACGAACACATACCGGATTCCATTCTTTTCGCGCGTTGTAACCTCCACGCCATCCGGAATCTCTTTCACCACCGATATGACACCTGCTTCTTCTGCCAGTTTCCTGCAGAGCTCATCGTACAGACCCTGTTCAAAATCGGCACAGATCTGATATGCTTTTCCTGCGCCATACTGGTTTTCTGTCAGTGCAGGCATTCCTGCATAAAAATCTTTTCCATAAGTCATCAGCACTTCTGCTGCCGATGGTTTCACCAGTTCACAGAGATTGCTGCACCGGTACGTCCGGGTCAGATGCAGACGGTTTTGCGGGACCGGAACTCCTTCGTTCCATTCCCCATCGTACAGGCCGTCAATCTCCATGCTCCGAAGTCCCATTACATCCAGCAGTCCGTGCGGCGTTCCGCCAAGGAAACAAAGATCCGTCTCATCTACAATTCCGGACCAGTACGTTGCCAGGAAAGTGCCGCCTCCGGCCACAAACTGCCGTACTTTTTCCGCCCATCCTTCCCGCTGCAGATAAACCACAGGCGCTGCCACGATCTGATAGTCCGAAAGGCCCTGCGTTTCATCGATGACATCAACATCCAGGCCGAGTCTGCGGAAGGCGCGGTATGATTTTTCCACGGTTTCTTTGTAAAACAGGCCCTGATTCCGTGGCCCTGCCGCATCTTCCAGTGCCCACCGGTTTTCGGTGTCATAAATCACAGCCACTTTCGGACTGCAGATGGCACCGGAAAGTTCCTGCATCTGCGCCAGGGTTTCTCCTACCTTTGTCACTTCCCGGAATACACGGGTGTCATCTCCTCCATAATGGTCTATCACCGCTCCATGAAACTTTTCGGAAGCCCCACGGCTCTGGCGCATCTGGAAATACAGGACACTGTCCGATCCGTGCGCCACGGCCTGCATGGATGCGGCGTGCAGCATGCCCGGCTTTTTCAGTTTGCTGACCGGCTGCCAGTTTGTTGCGGACGGACAGCTCTCCATCAGATAAAACGGCTTTTTCTGGATACTGCGCATGATATCATGCTGCATCGCCGTATCTGCTGCCGTAACTGCTTCCGCTTCTTTGTGCCAGGTCGGATAATTGTCCCAGGAAACAAAATCAACAATGTCGGCAAACTTGTGATAATCCAGTCCCTTGAAATCATACATCATATTGATGGTCGTAGGCTGTTTGGCACCGGCATCCCGCAGCGCGCTGATCTCCCATTTCACAAAATCGGCTGTCTGATCTGTTACAAATCGTTTCCAGTCCAGATTCAGTCCGTGCAGCGATGCGTCTCCTTTTGGCGACGGACTCTCCACCTGATCAAAACTCTGGTATGTATGACTCCAGAACGCCGTGTTCCATGCATGGTTTAAGGCCTGTAAACTGCCATATTTTTGTTTTACCCAGTTCCGAAATGCCTCCTGGCAGAGCGGACAATGGCACTCTCCGCCTAGTTCATTCGAAATATGCCATGCAATGACACCTGGATGATCCCTGAACGCTTCTGCCAGTTTTGTATTGATCTTTCTCGTTTTTTCCCGGTACACCGGCGAGGTATAGCAATGGTTATGACGCTCTCCGTACAGATTTCTCTGCCGCATCGCATCCATGCGGAGTACTTCCGGATATTTCTGTGCCATCCAGCGCGGTCTTGCCGCTGTCGGTGTAGCCATCATGACAGAAATTCCATTTTCATACAGGCGGTCTACCATTTTTTGAGCCATTCCAGATCAAACACGCCTTCTTCCGGCTCCAGGAATGCCCAGGAAAAGATGCCGAGGGAAACTTCATTTATTTTCGCTTTTTTGAAATACGCAAGATCCTGTTCCAGAATTTCCGGATATTCCAGCCATTGTTCCGGATTGTAATCTCCGCCATGCAGAAGTTTTCCAAAATTTATATTCTGTCTCATGAAAATCTCCTTTTATTCTCAAATGCCTCGGAATGTAAAGGTAAATTCCAGTTTCTGGTCAACCGAAATCAGGTATTCCGGATGGGTCTGTGCACCCCAGCTGTCGTCTCCTCCGACACCCATCTGCTGTTTTGCCACGCGCACAACGGTGTAATGTACCTGCGGCAGTTCATACGGATGCATCGCATTTTCCAGCTCGTGCGGTGTGTACGGCAGTGCGGAAAATTCCATCTTGTCGCCGCTAAACATCATACCACGGCCCTTGCGGTTCGTCACGGTTGCCCAGCGTACACCAACCTTGTTGCCGCACTCCTGCGGAACGAGATATTTCGCCATATTGTCTTCGACTTTATTCTTATAAACGCCAAGCTTTGCTCCGGCGCAGCGGTCCACATACGTCTCCTCCGGTCCCATGCCATACCAGGTAACGTGGTCGTAATCGGCATCCAGCTTGAACATCACGCCGAATTCCGGCATATCGCCGAGCTCTTTCACCGGATCATACGTCAGCGTCGTCTGAATGCTTCCATCGCCGAAGACACGGTAGGTCAGACGGCACTCACTCGCCGGTGTGGTCGGCATTACATAGCGGTAGCTGACTTCTGCGCAGTCCTCGTGTACTTCGATTTCCGGTGCATACAGTCCCGGATAATGGCTGCCGTTCGGATATTTGTGGGACAGATACATCGAAGCAATCTTCCACTGGCTGTAACGCATCGGCATCAGGCTTCCGCAGTCATTGTCGATCGGCGCACGCCAGAAGTTCGGTTTCGGAATCATTTTGATCATCTCAACGCCGCCGTAACGGTACGATACGAGTCCGCCGTTCAGATCGGAGAACATCACATCGAAATTCTCGCCGCGCACACCAAAATCATGGTTGGAACGGATCACTTCAAATTTCGCCGGTTTTTCTGCTTTCGCCGGTGCTTCCACTTCATAAACGCCCTGTCCAAATGCAACTTCATGGCCGCGCTTGCCCCATACGGTATCTTCTTTCAGGCGGAAGGAAACGGTCACCGCATACTCTCCCGGAAGTGTCTGTACCGCGATCGGCACCTCCACCGTTTTTTCCGAAAGCGGCTCCACCGAAACTTCCATCGGCACTTCTTTCAGTTTCTTTCCTTCTTTTTCGAGAAGTACTACGCATGCAAATGTATCGGTATTCACAAACAGGTTTTTATTTTTTACAACCGCCTTGTCTTTCTGCACGTCAATGGAAATATTCTGATAGCAGAATTTTACTTCCTGCATCTTCGGAGACGCGTCGCGCTCGCCGCCGTATACGATACCATTTCCACTGAAGTTATAATCACACGGATGGTCGTCAAAATCACCGCCGTACGCCTGGAACTCTTTTCCGTAGCGGTCTTTTTTATAAATCGACTGATCGATATAGTCCCAGATAAAGCCGCCCTGGAACATTGGCTCTTCCTCGGTCAGATCCATATATTTCTTCATCGCGCCGCAGGAATTTCCCATGGCATGGGCATACTCACAGCAGACGTACGGTTTTCTGCGGTCTTTCGCTAAAAATTCCCGGATCTCGTTGACCGTGGTGTACATCCGGCTTTCCATATCGCTGGTGTCGTTGTATCTGCGGTCATCGTTCACTCCCTCATAATGGACAAGGCGGGTCGGATCCATCTTCCGGTATAACTGAGACATTTCAAAAATAACCTTTCCGCCGAACGATTCATTTCCGCAGGACCAGATCAGAATCGCCGGATGGTTTTTGTCTCTCTGATACATCGAGTTGACACGGTCCAGCATGCAGTCCATCCACTCCGGACGGTCGCACGGTACGACACCGGAGAAATCCCCGTTCCGTACGGCATCCGTATCTCTCGTTCCATGGGACTCCATGTTGCACTCTGCAATCATGTAAATACCGTATTCATCGCACAGATCATAAATGCCGACCGCATCCGGGTAATGGCAGGTACGGATTGCATTGATGTTGTTCTGTTTCATCGTTGTCAGGTCTTTGATCAGCTCTTCTCTCGAAACAACACGGCCGGATACGGAGCTGAACTCGTGGCGGTTGACGCCTTTAAAGACAATGCGTTTTCCATTCAGCATCATGATGTGGTCTTTCATCTCAAAGCGGCGGAATCCGACTCTCTGCGGAATCAGTTCCTGCACCGTTCCATCCTCTGCGGTGACTTCCAGCAGAAGATCATACAGCACCGGTGTCTCTGCGGACCACAGTTCCGGGTGATCGACTTTCAGAACAAACTGTGTTTCCCCATCCAGCACACCTTCGGTGCTCTGCAGTGCCGTTCCGTCTTTTGACAGGGTAATTTTCACTTTTCCTTTTCCGATCGTTTTCGTATCAATGACCAGATCTGCCTTCGTAAACGTATCATCCAGCAGCGTCTGTACTTTCAGATCCGAAACGTGAACCTCCGGAATCGTGTACAGATACACATCACGGTAAATACCGGAGAAACGGAAGAAATCCTGATCCTCGCACCAGCTTCCGCTCGTCCATTTGAAAACCTGCGCAGCCAGTTTATTTTCGCCCTCTTTCAGATACGGGGTCAGTTCAAACTCGGACGGAGTAAACGTATCCTCGCTGTAGCCAAGGAACGTTCCGTTCAGCCATACGGCAATACCGCTCTCTGCTCCCTGGAAGGAAACAAAAAGCCGTTTTCCTTTCATCTGATCCGGCACTTCAAAATATTTCACATAGGAAGCCGTCGGATTGAACCGCTCCGGAATCTCGCCCGGCTGGATTTCTTCTCTTCCTTCCCACGGATACTGCACATTGGCATACTGCGTGCGTCGTATCCCTCCATCTGGATATGCGCCGGCACGCGGATATCATCCCATTTTGTGCAGTCATACTCCGGTGTCTCAAATCCCGGAATCGTGCTCTCGTAGTTCTTTGCATAGTGGAATTTCCACAGTCCATTCAGACTGTGACGGAAGTTTTCCACATGCTGCTCCATTTCTTCCACCGATCCATAATACCTGTGATCGGAATGCGCCGGTACCCGGTTCTCTCCATAATACGTCGGGTCCTTCACTTTTTCATACTGAAATACACCCATTTTTATTTTCCTCCTTCTGGAATTTTATTTTCTTTGATCTTTTGAAAAAAGGTGGATATTCATCCAAATATCCACCTTTTCTGTTCGATTCTTTTTCTTATTTTACAGCACCTGTGATACCTTCTGTGAAGCTCTTCTGGAAGCAGAAGAAAATGATTGCTGTCGGGATCGTACAGATGAATACGCCGAGCATCAGCACGCCATAATCTACAGTGTAGCCGCCGAGCAGGTTCGCTACCAGCATCGGCATGGTAATGGAATCATTGTTCTGTAAGATAACCTTTGGCCACAGATAGTTGTTCCATGCATTCATGAAGGTGATGATCGTTGCTGCCGCATAGGTCGATTTCATGGTCGGCATATACATGCGGAAGAAAATTCCTGTCTCGCTTAAACCATCCAGTCTTGCCGCTTCGATGATATCGTGCGGGAAAGAACGGGAAGCCTGACGGAACATCATAATCATAAACGGAGTGGAAATCGAAGGAAGCATAAATGCTGCCATCGTGTTGACCATTTTTAACTGTGAAAACATACGGAACATCGGGATCATGATTGCTGCGAACGGGATCATCATCGCAGTCAGAAGCACGGTAAATACCGCATCTTTCGCTTTGTCATGATAAATTTCAAATCCATAACCTGCGATTGAGCAGACCAGAAGACAAAGGATCGTCAGTACCGTTGCATTCCGGAACGAGTTCCACAGTGCAAGACGCAGGTTCTGCTGCGCAATCAGTGACTTGAAGTTTTCCATCAGATAAGTACCCGGAATCAGTTTTCCGGCAATAACATCAATACTTCTGTTCGTAGACGCGCAGAACATATAGTACAGCGGAAATACAGAAAGGAGGGATGCTACCGTTAAAACCAGATACATGAAGAATTTCTTTGTTTTTCCCATTATCGCTCGTCACCTACTTTCATCTGAAGCAGTGCCAGAATGGCAACCATAATCAGGATCAGGATCGACATTGCTGCCGCATAGCCGAAGTTTGGACTCTGTACAAAGGACATGTTGTAAATGTAATGAGACATGGTCATGGTTGATTTTCCAGGACCTCCGTTTGTCAGGTTCAGGGACTCATCGAACAGCTGCAGCGTACCATTGGTAGAGGTAATCGTGGTCAGCAGGATCATCGGCTTTAACAGCGGAACGGTGATCTTGAAGAAGGTCTGCAGCGGGCTTGCGCCGTCAATTTTTGCTGCTTCGTAGATCGAATATTCAATGTTCTGCATACCGGAGAGGTAGAATACCATATTGTATCCCGTCCATCTCCAGACCAATGCGATGATGATAACGGCACGGGCTGTCCAGGCATTGGAGAACCACATGATCGGATGCATGCCAAGTCCACGCAGAACGGTGTTGATAAATCCATCGTTTGCAAACAGGGAACGGAAAATCATTGCGTAAGATACCAGCGATGTTGCGCACGGCAGGAAAATACAGGTACGGAACAGTCCCTTGAAACGCAGATCTTTGTTGTTCAGCATCGATGCAAACATCAGACCAAGGATCAGCATGATCGGCACCTGAATAATCAGGTAGAGGAAGGTGTTACTTAAAGTCTGTTTAAAAGTCGGGTCTTTTAAAATACGCGCATAGTTTGCAAATCCGTTGAATTTCAGGTTAATGCCCATACCGGTCTGCAAAGACAGGATAAATGCCTGAATCATCGGATAAAAGCTCATCCATGCGATCAGAATCGTTGCCGGAAGCAGAAAAACCCATCCGGTAAAATTCTGTTTTCTTTCCAAGTTCATTCCTTTTTTCTTCTGGCTGCTCATGGAATCTTCCTTTCTTTTTTCGCTGCGAGGTACGCTTGAAAAAATCTTTTTGCAGACAACATCGCATGTTCTCCTGCAGAAATCATTTTTCAAGCCCACCCCGGGGCAGATACAGAACGGGCCTGCTTCTGTCTGTCTAGAAGCAGACCCGTTTCTTATCGTCCTACTTTTTTACAATATGAGAAATCTTAGTTACCCATGTTGAACTCTACGGTTTCCTGTGCAGTCTGGAGTTCGCTGTCCATATCTGCTCCTGTCTGGATGATATTGGAAAGTGCGGTTCCGACAGCATCGCGTGCATCGTAGTAGAATGCTCCAGTGATGTTGGATGGAGTCTTGGTTGCGAAATCAACGATTTTTGCATAAACCGGATCATCGCTGAAGAATGCAACTGGCTGTGCATATGCTTCGGAATCTCCTGCCGGTGCCCAGGTTGCCAGAGCGCCTTTTGCGATGATGTCATCGTAAAGAGCTGTGCTGCCTGCGAAGGTAGATTTCATAAAGTCAATGGCAAGATCGGTTTTCTTGCAGTTGGAAGAAATTGCCCAGGAAGAACCACCGTTGTTGGAGTAGTTGGTTGCTCCGTCGATGCCGTCCAGTTTTGGCATATTGGTGAGCGCCCATTTACCGGACTGATCGTCATTTGCTGTGATGGAAGCCATGATCCAGCATCCGTTGATAACGCCTGCTGTGGTCCCGTTGTTGATCGATGCAATATACTGATCCCAGTCGGTAACTTCTACCAGAGTACCATCTTTTACCATCTGGCTGTAGATCTCAAGGATTGGTTTTAATGCTTTGTTGTCTACAATATTTACGGATCCGTCCTCGTTGAACAGGGACTCACCGCAGGACTGCAGCATTTCCATAACAAGGTCCGGAGATCCGGCCTGAGATGTCAGGATTGGCTGGCCTGTTTTCTCTTTGACAACTTTTGCTTTTTCCATAAAGTCATTCCAGGTAATGTCTGTGAAATCATCTACGGTAAAGCCTGCCTCTTCCAGCATATCGGTACGCAGGCACTCGATCACAGCGCCATTGTCAAACGGAATTCCGTAGTTCTTTCCATCCAGTGTAGAGTAAGCAACTTTTGCGGATGAGAATTCACCAAAGTCGATACCGGAATCGGTCAGATCTGTGAAAATGTCCGGGTAGTTGGTTGCATATTTCTGGAAGGAGTTGTCCTGCATCAGGAAGATATCCGGCAGAGTACTTAAGTCTCCTGCAGAAACTGCTGTGGTCAGGCGGGTTTCAATGTCATCGGACTGTACTTCGCTGACTTCTACTTTAAAGCCTTCGTGATCCTGTGCGTAAATCTCAGCTGCTTTCTGGATCGCATAAACGTTGAAGTTCGGGTCCCAGGTCCATACGGTTAAGGTGTTGTCATCATCTGAACCACCTTCTACTACGTCGCTGCTCTCTGATTTTGCAGTGGTGTCATCTGCTGCTGATGCATCGTTTCCGCCGTTGCTGGAGCTTGTTGTAGTTCCTCCGCTGGATCCGCATGCAGCCAGTCCAAGTACCATTGCTGATGCCATTACGATTGATACAATTTTTCTTCTCATATTGCACATCCTCCTTAAGATGTTATTTTACAACCTGACTTTTTCACATATATCGCTTAAAAGTCTTTTGGTTGTTTTGTACATTTTTTAGGTTTTTATCCCCTCAACATGTACAAATTATAACAACATTCTTTCGTCTGTTGTGCGCATATTCGACTCTATCCTATGCATTTTCAACTATCTATAGATATTTTCACTTTGTTTCACCATCCTTCCTGTGTTTTTATGTCAAATTTCAACAAATTCTGCTCGTAATGTTCCGGTGCCCTCCGCCATTGCTGGGGCGAAACGCCGAGAATCTTTCGAAAATTACGATTAAAAGTGGATATTGTTGTGAATCCGCAGTGCAGTGCAATGTCACTTACGGAGGCATTTGTCTTTCTCAGCTCTTTGCACGCTGCCCGGATCCGAACCCAGTTGATATATTCCACCGGCGGCATCCGCATGGATTCCTGAAAAATACGGCGCAGATGTGTCTCACTGATGTGGCACACATCCGCAAGTTCTTCAATCCGGATGCTCTCGTGGAAATTTTCCCCGATATAATTGAGCGCAGGAAGAATCAGGCAATGCTGGCATCATCCAGAATGGCATTCTTTTCCTGCGTCTCATCTTTTTCATTCCATCTCGCAATCTGCATCAGAAGCGCCCGCGTCAGCCCCTTTACTTCTTCCAGATAAAATTCCTCTTTTTCATCCATGCATTTAATAATCAGTTTGATCAGCTCCGCCACCTCAGGTCTGTCCTCATTTTTCGAGTAATGAGCCCTCTGGTTGATGCGGGAAATCAGCTTCTGTGCCATACGCGAATTATCCTTATACAGTTTTGTGATAAAGCCTTCCACATCAATAAACAGCCATGCCCAGGAGCACAGACTGTTTTCCTTTGAGTTTGTCGTATGTGGAAAGTTCTTTGGTACTACCGTAAATGCCCCCCCGTCGTACGGAATTTCTTTATCTTCCAGGACAATTGTCCCCTCACCGTAATAGCAGACGCCGATCTCCATCATATTATGAAAATGCAGGTAATCAATCTGGTAACCGTAGTTCTGTACCCATTTTTCGCCCAGAAGCGCCAGCACCGGACATTTCTCCGGCGCTTCGTAGTAGCGGTATTCCATCCTGGGCTTTTTCTTTCTGCTCATGGCCGTCCGCTCCGGTTACTCTGCTTTTTTCTGAATCATCGCCAGAAAGACCAGCGGCTCTTCCCCAAGGCAGGAAATCGCATGTCCGCTGCTGTCCTCGCAGAACGTCGTCATGCCAGCCTGTACCGGATAGGTCTTGTCATTATCCTGATACATTCCCCCGCCGGATAAGATGTGGTACGTTTCTGTCTCTCCGTGATGCTCATGATACGGAAGCTCGTCGCCCGGTAAAATTGTTACTTTCGCAAATAATGTCACCTTTCCGGAAAGACGCTCGCCCTCCAGTAATTTTTCTGTTGTGTGTCTGTCTGCCATTTTTTTGTTCTCACTTTCTTTTTTCTGCTGTTTATTTTACTCCAGATTGCTTAAATATTCTACCACGAAAGCAAAAAATACCTGAACACTTCCGTTCAGGCATTCCATTTCTATTTCACAATTTTTCCTCTGTCAATCTCCACTGTCGTGTCGCACAGGGCTGCAATGTCTTCCCGGTTGTGGCTGGCAAGAAGAATGGTTTTTCCTTCGTCTTTCAGTTTCAAAAACAGCTGCCGCATCTCCTGCACGCCCTGGTTGTCGAGGCCGTTCATGGGCTCGTCCAGGATCAGAAGGGACGGATCTTCCATGATTGCCTGTGCGATGCCGAGGCGCTGGCGCATACCGAGGGAATATTTGCCGACGTGCTTTTTCGCTTCCGGGTCCAGGCCGACTTTTCGGATGGCTTCGTCGATCTCTTTCTTTCCGATTTTCCCGCGGATGCCGGCAAGAAACTGCAGATTCTGCCTTGCGCTGTATCCCGGAAGGAAGCCCGGTGTTTCGATGATAGCGCCAATGCTCTCTGGCGCTTCGATTTCTTTTCCGATCTGTTTTCCATTCACCAAAACCGCACCGCCGTCCACCCGCAGAAATCCGCAGATGCATTTGAACAGAACCGTCTTGCCGCTTCCGTTTCTTCCGATGATTCCGTGAATCTTCCCCTTCTCAAAATTCAGACTGATCCCATCCAGCGCCGCATAGCTGCCGAATTTTTTCGTTACGTTTTCTATTCTGATCTTCTCTTCCATCGCCCTAGATTTCCTCCACAAAATTCAGATCCTTCTTCCGTATTCCGAGATACGAAAGGATCGTACATGCGCCGATGACAGCCGCAAAGACACTGTAAACATATGCTATCGACGGCCCGTTTCCATACCCCTGCCACTTGTAGCTTGCAATATTCATCCAAAGCGGCGGCGCGCAGTAATAGCCGATTGTGATGTTGGAAAATTTGCTGAGCAGAAGCGCGGTGAGTGCGATGCCGCAGTTGATGACGATTCCAAATCCCCTGTGTACCAGAAAATTTCCGGCATAACTCACAACGCCTGTCATAACCGACAGGCACCAGATTGCAAGCATTGTGAGCCCCATTGCCTCCTGCGGCGAAAATCGCGAAATGATCAGATAATCCAACGGTTCCTGGTCAAAGGTATATGCCGCATTCGTCTGAGCCAGCGTACTGATCACCTTCCCCCATCCGGTTTCCCACCCTACATTCGGAAACACAAGCAGTACCGGAATCATACTTAAGCATATGGTGTAAAAAAAGGAAACAACCACAATGTATAGCATGTTTCCCCAAAACCAGCTTTTCCGCCCGACTCGCAGAATCTGCCACCCGCTGTTCGGTTCCAGAAACGGAGCATCACAGAAAAGCAGCAGAGCCCCAAGAACGATGATAATCTGGTCTCCATTATATCTGGTCATAAACGGCAGCATCCAAAAAGTCACATCAACTCCGGTCTGCTCGCAGAAGCCTCGAATACCCGCCGTCATTACATGAAAAAGGATCGCAATCCACAACAGCGCAACATAAAATCGTGGTGTTGTGAATGTTTTCCGCAAACGTATCTGACATACCCGAAGGCTCATCCGTATTCTATCCATCTGCGCCCTCCTCTTTACCACTCGCACGAAAATTACACCTTCCATTCCTGTCAGAATAAGGAAATAACCAGCTATCACAAAAAAATCCTTAAAATTCCGGATACTTCCCCCATGGAGCTGGTACCATCTCATCTGGCCCGGCAGCTGCAGCGCTTCTGCTACAAGCTGGCTTGCATAATAAAAAAAGAGCCGGTGTGCTGACCAGCACGAACAGATTTTTTATTTTTCCCGATATCATAAGCGCAAAAACTGCCATAAATGCATACTTGACAGCCTCAACTCCAAATCTTGCGGCAAGGTAAAACGGCAGGACGAGTCCATTTCCATAGTTTAAACCGCCTGTTAATGTTTCAAGCTCTTCTTTTTTTATCCACGGTATTTTTAATGCCAAAATGCCATAAACAACTGCCATTCCCAGAAAAATACTGATCACAGAGCCGAAAAAGGCCACTACCAGATGCGACCAGCAATACGCTGTTCTCCCTATGCGTGTCTCAATGCATCTAAGATAGCCATTTCTGCTGTCTTCCCAATAGCTCAGCGCAAACGGCAGCACAGCCAGCACAGAAAACACTTCAAAAAATGCACCCACACCATGGCTGCTGACAACCAGGTAATATACCGATACATTCCACCGGCTCTGCATTGCTTCCTGACTGATGTTCAACACAGTAACCAGCATCGCACCTGCAATGGCAAAATAAAATTTTCCTGATAAAAGCATTCTTGTAAAATCCATTTTTATCATTCGAAAAAAATTCATGAAAGATCACCTTCTTTCTGTTTTGATTTTCGAGATAGTTTTACTGGTTGATACATTCCATCCCTCGAAACTTCTCTGCGTCTCTATAAAAGATGTGACCCCGCTTAGCCCGGAGCCACATCTTTCACAAAAATAATTTATTCTTTGAGTAAATCATAAAGCTCAGACAAACTCACCCCGCAATTTCCCGTCCATCCAGTGCATTGATGTAAACATACTGTTCGATCTCATCTTCTATAAATCGAAACTGCCACGCAGGAATCATATCACACATCCAATGCCCTGTTTCATTTCTTCCCGTTGTCATCGGGTAATAAATCAGTTTCATCTGATCCAGCGTAATCGGCTCGGCAATTGCCAAATCATACTTATTTCTCAGCGTTTCCAAAATAATATCTTTTTCCGCAAGAGATACCGGTTCCTTTTCCCGAATAGCATAGTGATTAACTGCTTGAAGATATTGAATTCCGCCCTCCGTTATAACAGCCTGTATTTTAGATGACGGAATATAAAGATCATCCTGCCGGTTAATTTCATTGCATAATACAGGAACCCCATTCAGATATCCCTGAAAAAACAACAGGAAGCAATCATCTGCTTTTGACCACTCATATTTCTGAATCTTCTGAGGCTTTAGCAATTCTCCATTCTCGATTGCCTGTTCCATTAATTCCTGCTGTTTTTCCATCTGTTTATACGAAAAACTGTATTTACTGGTCAATTCAACTTTTTCCCAGTCTCCAATCCATCTAACAAACTCTTTTCCTTCCTCTATCAGCTTTTCTTCGTCTTCCAATGAAATTTCCTGCTCATTGTCTCTGACTAAAATCCCTTCACCATAGGCTGATGTAATATATTCAACAGGTAAATTATAATAAACTTTTTTTCCTTCTTCCGTTTCTACTCCTAATATATTGCTGACAGACACCGTTCCATTTTGATTTTTTAATTGTTCGCCAAGTATTCCCTCATACGAATAACAAACATCCGGCTCTCCTGTGTCTCCTTTTCTTGTTTCCAATCCACTTTCCGGGATTTTCCCAAGTATTTTATTGAACACACTTTCTCCTTGAAATCCATCCACTTCTATCACACATTTTTCAAACTCGTTCCATTTTTTGTCAGGCATGTCAACAACCGCATCAATTTTTGCCTGACTGCCAAGCTGAAAACTAATATGCTCACCATCGCTTAATTCCTGATCATTTTCATGTGTCACATTTGTTTCCGTTTCATCATTGCTGATAGAAATATTCCGTTCTTCTCCATTTTCCTGTTTTTTTACCTGCTGCAAATTTTCTGACTCATTCCCCATATTCTGACAACCCGAAAGAAGCAGCAATATCGTCAGAACTCCCAACACTTTCTTTCCCATATATCCCCTCTTTTCAAAATTTCGTTCTTTCTCTTCTGTACTCGAAGCATAACGAAATTTTCTCCATCGTCAACGGATCTGGGATATCATGCTCTATCTGGGATAATCGGTACAGATGGCAAAAAATAAGACTTTGTCCTTTGAAATCCGCATTCTTTTTGCTTCCTTCATACAAACAAAGTCTTTTTTATTGCGTTCTATGAGGTAGGTATCAAAAGGTCTTTTGACACTGATATCATTTTATCGGAAACACTGCCTCTGCGCAAAACAAATCTCCTGTCTCATAATACTTTAACGCGCCACCTACCTTTTGCATCGTCCGTTTTACACTTTTGTGCCCAATCCCGTGGCTGCTTGTATCTTTCTTCGTCGTATTCAAACTTGAATTTTCATTTAAAACAGATCTCTCTATTTTGTTTTGAATCTCCAACCGAAGATATCCCATTTTTTCCTCTACAAAAATTATAATTTCTTTCTTCTCTGTAACTTTCCGCTCTGCTTCAATCGCATTATCCATGAGATTTCCAAACACAGTGCAAAACTCCAAATCATCAATTCCTTCCATTTTGCTCAGAATCGTACATTTCACATCTACTTTTTCACTTCTCGCAAGAGTAATTTTTGTATTAATCATAGAATCCACATAACTGTTTCCGGTCTGAATCAGTGTCTGCACATCTTCAATTTTCTGATTAATTTTTTCCCATACCTTTACCATTTCCGACTGCGGCATGGTCTCCATTGCCTCTTGCAGAGGTAAAAGATAATTTTTCAAATCATGTTTAAATTCTCGTAATTCTTCATTACTTCTCTTAATAATTTCCATACTTTCCTTTGAATATTTCTCTTTTTCTTTCATCAGTTCATATTCTAGCTTTGTTTGATTATCCTTGCTCATTTGCTGTACTATAAAGTACATAATCAGGCACATCAGCCAGATACAGCATACGCACAGCAAAATCCATTTCTGTTCCTGCATCTGCACACTTGGCAGATCTCTTACTACCAAAATCATAGTATCTCCCGCAATAATTGAGAAAACAAGGTTGCATCCCATGACAATCCATTGCCAGCTTATCAGATTCTCTCGTTCAAACAAAAGACTATTTAGTAATTTACCAACAAAAAAATAAGAAATTTTTGATAATAGCACGAGCGCAATTCTTACTGTATCCTGATCTTGAATAAACGATGCAACACTTTCTTGAAGGATAAAACTGCCGCCGAAAAGGATCGCTGTGTTTACCATCATCAATACTGCTCTCGCAACTACCGCTGCAGTAACCTTTCTCAGAACACTTCCCTGTGTACCCACCATCAAATAGACAAAAAGCCAAATCAATGTGATCCACATTTCCCACCTGTCATATAACGCAGGATACTTTTCCAACGCAGGAAAGATTAGCCCAAATAGCACTGCAATTCCCCACAAAACTTTACCTTTTTTCCCTCTGGGTTTCTGCTGCATAAAATCCATGCAGAATTCCAACAAAAGTATGTTTTCCCAAACAGAAATTGCAAGTTCAAAGACCTTCCAAAATGCTGCACTCATTCCATCACCACTCCCATAATTTTCATTCGAACCTGATTCAGATAATTTCTGCTGACAGGAATGCTTTTCCCGTTCAATAACAGAAGTTCTTTTTCGCGCAACCGATATACATAGTTCATGTTAACCAAATATCCTTTATGTGTCCTTACAAATTTATGCGCTTCTAGTTTTTTCTCCACTTCTGACATTTTCATTCTTACACGAATCGCCTCATCCCTCGTATCTTTTTCCCGATAAAAAAAGCAGATAGTTCTTCTCGCTCTCCACAAACCAGATATCACGCAATGCAAGTTTTACACTCTGACGCCCTGTCTGCAGTTCTATTTGGGGAACTTTCTTTCCTGCCTTTTTCTGCAGTTCCAGCAACTGCGGCTCCAGTTCCTCATCCAGATGTGCCTTGCGGATAAAAAAGAATGGATGATACACCAATGACTGAAACACCAGATCATCCTTATTCGATACAAACACAATGCAACATTCCCTGTTCCACTTTTTCAGATACGATGCAGCCTCAAATCCATTCACTTCCGGCATATCAATATCAATAAAAAAAACAGAAATCTCATCAAGATTTTTGATTCCTTCCAGCATCTCCTTCGCAGATACGTAGCACTCCATTTCCACTGCAATCTTATGTTTCTGACATAAACCTCGAATTCTGATTTCCAGTTTATCTAAAAATGCTTTATCATCATCGCATAAAATTAAATTCATTATTTTCCCCCATACTCTTCTTATCGAAGATTCTACTTCTCAACAGCATACCAAATTTTTTCTTTTACCTCAAGCAATCTGGGATAACCCGCAGTATTTGGGATAAGCCGCAACGTAAAACAGCACCCGAATCATTTTGACTGATGCAGGTGCTGAAATGTATGGATTCTTTTTTCTGTGTTACGCCACGACATCCTCGAACTGCGAATTGTAAAGGTTTGCATAGAACCCATTCTTCGCGAGCAGCTCTTCATGGTTGCCCTGCTCGATGATATCTCCGTCCTTCATGACAAGAATCAGATCCGCATCGCGAATCGTAGACAGCCGATGGGCAATGACAAAGCTTGTTCTGCCCTTCATCAGGTTATCCATTGCTTTCTGGATCTCGATCTCTGTTCTGGTGTCAACGGATGAGGTCGCCTCATCGAGAATCAGGATCTTATTGTCTGCAAGAATTGCTCTTGCGATCGTCAGAAGCTGTTTCTGTCCCTGGGATACATTACTTGCATCCTCATTCAGCTCCATCTGGTAGCCGCCCGGCAGGGTCTGAATGAAATGGTGTGCCCGCGCAGCCTTCGCCGCTGCAATAACTTCCTCATCCGTGGCATCTGGCCGGCCGTAGCGGATATTTTCCATGATACTGCCTTTGAACAGCCACGTATCCTGCAGCACCATACCAAAAGCATCGCGAAGCTCTCTGCGGTTGAAATCCCTGATATTGTGGTCATCCAGAAGAATTGCTCCGCTGTTTACATCATAATAACGCATCAGCAGCTTAACCATCGTCGTTTTTCCTGCTCCGGTCGGGCCGACAATGGCAATTTTCTGACCCGGTTTTACCTGCGCGCAGAAATCATGAATGATGATCTGATCCGGATTGTATCCGAACTGTACATGATCAAAGGTTACCGCTCCTGTTACCGTCCCAATATCAGCCGGATTTTCCGTGGTCTGATCCTCTTCCTCTTCGTTCAGGAATTCAAAGACACGCTCGGATGCCGCCGACATCGACTGTACCATGTTGATCACCTGCGCAATCTGCTGGATTGGCTGGGTAAAGTTTTTTACATACTGGATGAATGCCTGGATGTCACCGATTGTAACCACGTTTCGAATTGCCAGCAGGCCTCCGGTCAGCGCCACACAGGCGTAGCCCAAATTCCCGACAAACATCATAATTGGCTGCATCATACCGGATAAGAACTGCGATTTCCATGCGGAATCATAGAGAATGCTGTTGGTTTTCTCGAACTCTGCAATGGTATCCTTTTCACGGTTAAATGCCTTAATTACAAGATGGCCGCCGTAAACCTCCTCAACCTGTCCATTAATATGACCCAGATATTCCTGCTGGTCACGGAAGAATTTCTGGGATTTCTTCGTCACCAGTCCGATCAGCCCATGGAAATCGGCAGGATCACAAGTGCGATCAGCGTCATCAGCGGAGAGATACTCAGCATCATGATCAGAACGCCGACCAGCGTTGCCACAGACGTGATAATTGTAGTAATACTCTGGTTCAGTCCCTGACCCAGTGTGTCGACATCGTTGGTAATACGTGAGAGCACTTCGCCATAGGTACGGCTCTCAAAATATTTCATCGGCATGCGGTTGATTTTCTCCGAAATTTCCTTTCGAAGCCGATAACATACCTTCTGGGTAACACCGGTCATGATCCAGCCCTGGATGAAACTGAACAGGGCGCTCATCAGATACAGGCCAAGGGTAAACAGCAGAATTTTTCCGATTTTCGTAAAGTCAATGCTGCCTGTCCCTCTGATTTTTTCCATCAGTCCCTCGGACAATGCCGTTGTTGCTTTTCCGAGGATTTTTGGTCCCGCAACGTTGAACACGGTCGAACATGCGGCACAGAGCATAACGACAAAAATCGCAATTTTATATTTTCCGATGTACTGTGCAAGCTGTTTGATCGATTTTTTCAGATTTTTCGGCTTCTCGCCCGGCTGCATACCGCGGCCCATGCCTCCCATCGGTCCTCTTTTGCGCGGCTGCTGATTTCTCTTGTCACTCATGGTCAGCCACCTCACTTTCTATTCCAAGCTCCTTTGCCGAAAGCTGGGATTTTGCAATCTCCTGATAAACCTTACAGTTCTTCAGCAGTTCCTCATGCGTACCTTTTCCGACTACCTTTCCGTCATCGAGCACCAGAATCTGCTCCGCATGGAGAATCGTGCTGATCCGCTGTGCCACGATGATCACGGTGCTGTCTTTGACATTCTCCGCCAGTGCTTTTCGAAGCGCCGCATCTGTTTTCAGGTCAAGTGCAGAAAAGCTGTCATCGAAAATAAAGATTTTCGGATCCTTTGCAATCGCACGCGCAATCGCCAGACGCTGCTTCTGTCCGCCGGACACATTCGTTCCGCCCTGGGAAATCGCGGTCTCATATTTATCATCTTTTGCTTCAATAAACTCTGTTGCCTGTGCAATCGCGGCTGCTTTTTCGATCTCGGCATCGGTTGCATTTTCTTTTCCGAAGCGCAGGTTCGATGCGATCGTTCCCGAGAACAGCACGCCTTTCTGCGGCACAAAGCCAATCTCGTCGCGCAGATCCTTCATGGTAATGTTTCGGATATCTTTCCCATCCAGGGTAATCTGTCCGCCCGTCACATCGTAAAGACGCGGAATCAGGTTTACCAGCGTTGATTTTCCGCAGCCGGTACTTCCGATAATTGCCGTTGTCTTTCCCGGCTCCGCCACGAAATCAATATCATGCAATACATCCTCTTCCGCTCCCGGATACCGGAAATTGACATGGCAAAAGCGAACAACACCATTGTGTACGTCTAATTTTTCCGGCGTTTTAGCATCCTGAATCGAAAGCTCTGTCCGGATAACCTCATCGATACGACCTGCGGCAACCGCAGCACGCGGCAGCATGATAGACATCATCGTCAGCATCAGGAAGGACATAACAATCATCATGCATAGGTAATGAACGCTGTCATTGCGCCGACCTGCATCGTACCCTCATTGATTCTGTGTGCACCAAACCAGACAATTCCTACGGTCAGTACATTCATAATCATCATCATACCGGGCATCATAAAGGTCATGACACGATTGGTAAACAGTGTCGTCCCGGTCAGCTCCCGGTTTGCCGTATCAAAGCGTTCTTCTTCTTTATCCTCTCTTCCGAATGCACGGATAACGGAAAGTCCGGTCAGGATCTCACGGGAGACCAGATTGATGTTATCTACCAGCTTCTGCATCTGTTTGAATTTCGGCATTGTAATAGATACAAGCAGCATGACATAGCTGATAATCACAATAATTGCCAGTACGATAATCCAGCCCATGCCGGCCCCTGTTTTTACCACCTTGACCACACCGCCAATACCAAGAATCGGCGCATACGCAATCATGCGCAGCAGCAGCACCGATACCATCTGGATCTGCTGGATGTCATTGGTACTTCGCGTAATCAGAGATGCGGTGGAGAATTGATCCATTTCCGCATTGGAAAACCCAACAACCTTTTTGAACACCTGATCTCTCAGATCACGACCGATTCCGGCAGCGACACGGGATGCAAACAGTCCGACAAAAACCGTTACCACACCCATCAGAAGTGCCATGCCGACCATCTTAAGACCCGCCGTCAGAAGATACGACTTCTGAATCCGGTCGATATCAAGTCCCGCCGCTTTATCTGCGGAAACCGCATAGGCAATTCCCATCGATTTTACCAGGGAGCTTCCCATCGTATCGAGCGTTTTTTCCATGCTATCGCGCATCGAAAGCACGTCATCCTTCTCCATCTGTCCACTCTCGAGCATAGACGCAAAAATCGGACGGACATCTACGCAGGTCACTTCCACCTTGTTTCCATCCTCATCTTCTTTTTCCTGCCGGAAGCTCTTCAGCTCCACATGCATCATCTCTCCGATCTGCTCTATCGTCATGTTTTCAAACACGGACGCATCCTGACCGGTCTGCTGTGCCACGAGCTGTTTGAAGGCAGTTTCCTCCATCGCACCCATCTGGTAATTCATAAGGAGTGCAACGGTCAGCGTTTCATCCGCTGTATCTAGTTCTTTTTCGGAAGCTTTGTTCCGTTCGTAATAGCCGTCCTTTTTCGTATAAAGGCTTTCCACAAGTCTGCCTCATCATCCGTCATGATGAACTTTGCTGTCTGAAATTCTTCCTCTGTGATTCGTTTCGGTGTAACGTGCTCAACACCGCTGTTCTGAATGCCCACATCGATGATGTCGGATGTATACGACGGGAGCGACAGGTCGCACCACGCCTGGACAAACAGAAGCACAAGAATCAGAGAATCGATTTCCAGTACGGGATCATGTTCTTGAAAATCTTACTCATTTTTCCCCTTTCTGTCTTTTTTTGTGTACCAGCTTGCCGGCACACTAATTCTGTCGTTTTCGGGTGTCAATTTCTTTTTCTGCGATCTCATAGATACGATCCAGATAATCAACCAGCTGATCTATATCCTCTTCCTTTAACTGTGACATCACAGAGCAGCCAAAGTCCTGCATTCTGTCCCGTACCTCTTCCCCCTTTTTCCAGCCCTTCTCTGTCAGACTGATATACGTATTTCTGCGGTCTTTTTTGTCAACGCTCCGCTCTACATATCCTTTTTCTTCCAGCCCGCGCAGTGTGCGCGACACAGCCGGCGGAAGTGTTTTGGTCTTCGCCGCCAGCTCTGAGCTTGTAATTTTTCCGTTTTCTCCCATTTGCAAAATCGCACCCATAACGGAAAATTCGGAACTGCTGAGTCCCGGAATCAGGTCTGATACGTTCAGTTTTTTAAACTGGTGCACCGCACGAAACAGTTTTTCAAATGCATCTTTCATATTATCCCCCTCCTTTTTGCGCAAATACTTAACAGTGTTATTTATTTACGCATGTTAAATAATAACACCGGCAAATTTCCATGTCAAGAAATTTGCCGGTGTTTATGTTTTTTTTAGAATTTACGCTACCGCATTTTCGTTAATCTGATTGATTACTTTCAGAATGCCCATCCAGACTGCCAGATCTGTAAAGACTTCCGCAACACTTCCCCGATCTGTAAACGGCGCTTCCTGAAGCACGGAAAGGTCTTTCATCATTCCATTATGAACAATATATTCGATAATCTGATTCACAAAATAAATCTGTCTGCTGTCAAAATCGGCATTCGTCAGATACTCTGAAAACGCTTCTTTGGCTGCATTCATATCGAGTCCGACAATTTCCCGGACAAATTCTCCCAAAGGTTTCGTTCCAAATTCCTGCTCATAATCCTGCTTCGTACCAATCTCATTCCAGAGAATTTTTTCCAGGCTGGCAACATCCATTTCTGTCAGCGGCTGATTTGTTCTCAGTTTCGCAATTGCAATCGTGTCCTGATGCTGCCGGATATAATACTCCGCTTTTGCTTTATAATTTTTCAGCTCATCATTTTCCAGTTCAGACTCGCGCCAGTCGATGGATAATAAGTCATCATCAAAATTGGTATTATAAAGCAATTTCGTTTTTAGAATATATTTCATCAAATCCCGTAATCTTTCCCGGATTTCTTCGAATTCATTGATTCCCGCATTCGCAATATAATCTGTATGCAGAATTTGCCCAATCAGATCTGACTGTGCTGAATTTCCGGAACATTCGCAACGTTTGCAATACCAGCTACTCTTTTCATAAGATCACTGCGGGCCCGTGTATATTTTTTTCCAATCAAATATGCCAGTTCAATTCCATACATCAATGCATCAAAACGAACTGCACTTGCCTCATCTTTATCCGGAAGAATTAACGGTGCCACTTCTTCACGCACAAGCAACGTATCTTCATAGGTAAGAGCATTATAGTTTTTTTCATCCGAGTACAAATCTACATATTTCAGATGCTGCCTTACCGCAAAATTATCTCTCGGCAGCTCCCGCACCTTTTCTGTCATCTGTTTTACCAGCGCATCACGGTACGCAATCAGTCTGTCCACCTGATAGGAAATATCCTGCAGTTTGTAGGCAATATCAAATTTCAAATTAAATATTGCTCCCTGCAAAGCAATCATATTTGCAGTTGCCTTCCCTTTATTCATTCGGAAAAACTCAAAGTTTCCACAAAAGTCAAAAATATAAAACTTCTGCTTATCCTCGCCATCCAGCAAGCCCGGGCAGAGTCGTGTTCCACGTCCAATCATCTGCCAGAATTTCGCCTTACTCATCACCTTTTTGAAAAACACCAGGTTCAGCACCTCCGGCACATCAATACCGGTATCCAGCATATCCACAGAGATTGCAATTTGAGGCATTTTTTTCGCATCTGAAAATTCATCAATTGCACTTTGTGCATACTCAATTTTATTATCAATCACTTTTGCATAGTCATCTGGATACTGTGGATATTCCTTTCGAAAAACTCTGAGTATTTCTTCGGCATGCTTGTGCTTTTTCGCGAAAATAATTGTTTTTCCAAGCTTCTGCCATAATCAATCTTGATGCCATTCGTCATCAGAATATGCAATACCTGTTTTATGGTATCTTCATTAAAAATCCAGGTATTTAACGCGGAGGAACTGATTGACTCCGGCAGATTTCCGTTCTCGTCTTCGAATGTTGCCTCATACGTTTCTTTGTCTTCCTCCGACAATTCATCATACACAATTCCCTGTTCGATGAATTTCAATCGCGATTCCACCGAAACATAATCTACAAGATAACCGTCTTTTACCGCCTGCGCCAGATCATATCCATACGTCGGAACGCCGTTTTCCAGTTCAAAGACTTCATACGTATTTTTATCAATTTCATCTTTTGGCGTTGCAGTGAGTCCTACCAGCGGCGCATCGAAATAATTAAAAATATCCCGATACTTATTGTAAATTGATCTATGCGCCTCATCACAGATCACCAGATCAAAATGGCCGCAGGTAAACAATTTTCCCTCGCTGTCATGAACTGTATCAATACAATTGATCATTGTCTGGTACGTAGAGAAAACACAGTGCGCATTGTAGTTATCCTTTTCTTCAACCAAATTGGTACAGGACAAATTCGGCAGCAGATTCACAAAACTTCGTTTTGCCTGCGTAACAAGCGAATTCCGGTCTGCCAGGAAAAGAACATTTTTTATCCAGCCTGTCTTTAATAATACATCGCACAGTGCAATCACCGTTCGCGTCTTGCCAGAACCAGTCGCCATGACAAGCAGCGCTTTCCTGCGATTCTTTTCATCAAACTGCGGCACACTGCTTTTATGGCAGCTTCCTGGTAATAGCGTCCCGCAATATTTTTGTCCACGGTAATATGCTTCAGACTTGTGCGCATAGACCGCAAATTAAACCACTTTTCCAGATCTCTCTTCGAATAAATCACAGAACATTTTCGCTCCGGATACTGGCCATCAATAATACGCGTGTCAAATCCATTTGTAAGAAAGACAACGGGACGTCTTTTGTATATTTTTTCCAGCAGATCCGCATACAGTTTTGCCTGCTGTCTTCCCTTGGAAACGTCTACGCAGGTACGCTTTGCTTCAATTACCGCGAGTGGTCGGTGCATATCATCATAAAGGACATAATCAGCAAAACCAACCTCCGATTTATTCGGCATTCCCGGAATTTCCACCTCATTGAGCCAGTCTCTGCCTTCTACCCAGTCTGCTTCTGTCAGCATGGAATCGATATAAAGTTTTCGCGTCTGATACTCGGACAGTTCCAGCGGTTTGGGAACATACGTCTGCTGCTGTTCCTGACGGCGTGCGGACAGTTCTTCCCGCAGAGAAGCATTTTCTGCACTCAGTTTTTTCAGATCAAGCTCCTGCTGTGCCGCTTTCTCCTGTTCTTTCTCCAGAGCTTCTTTTGCTGCCTTCGCATCTTCTTTCGACTTTTTCGCTTTCTCTATCCGTGCTATGATCAATGTTTTGTCGAAGGCTCTCCGCTGATACTGGTCGGAATAGCAGTATGCAATATAATCGAGATAAATAAAAAGATTTTCCAGGCAAAGCATCGCTTCATCCCGTCCCAGTTTTCTGCTGCTGTGTGCCGCATTATTTCCGCTCCGCCGAATATAATCCATCCGCTTCCACAAGTCCGGCCCGATTGTCTGGCGATAATCCTCACTGTTCATCAGACTCTGCAGGTTGTCCTGGTACGGCATCTCGAGCGCATTATCCACAGAATACATCCATTTCACCGCAAACTCCATCGCCCGCCGGCTGTTCAAAATACTGGCCTCCGGGTCGAGTAAAATGATTTTTTCTGCGGACACGGCAGCATCGGCAAAGGCGGAAAATTTAGGTTCTTTTTTCAAATAATCAAAATTCGTAACCATGCGCACCTCCCCTTAATTTTTGACAAAGCGGATATTCGCAATCTGCTTCGCTATTTGCTTGATTCGGTTAAAATAGTTTCCCATCTTTCTGTTATTTGTATTTTAGCACACTATTTCTTTATATGTGAGCACTTATCTCAGCTTCTTCAATTTTGATTTGTAGACTTGTTCACAAAACGTATCAAACTCAATCTGAAGATCCATAGGTGGCACAAAAGCCTCCAAACTATTAATCATATTTGTATATAGTCCAGCCTGTGCAGCCGCATGTGAACAATGATCAATATCATTCTGAATTGCTTCGCTTCTTAATAAATTTATCAAGAAATTACTTGTAACCATTTCTTTATTAGGTTTAATCAATGCCACACTACGCGCCATGCTAAACTCACCCATTATTTCTGAAACTAATGTACATTTTCCTATTGTAGCCCCTACGCATACCAGAAGCAAATCATCCTTTTCCGGATTACATCTTTTATATATTTTTTCATGGATTTCTCGTGGAACAAAAGATGTTTCAGATAAATCAATTTCACCTTCTTTTGTAATATTACGAGCCATGAAATAGAGATATCCTTCGCCTTCATCTACTCTTGGGACTGTGCCATGTTCTCCATCTGTAATCTTTGTACTAACGTCCTTGAATGTGCATTTTTCCCATCCATACTCATTAGTCTTTATATCACCAAACATCTCGACAAATCGGGCTTTCATCAGCTCATTTAAATTCATAAGCTCTTGTTTTCGTTGTTCTATAATAATCCTCGTTTTATCAATTATCCTTGAAACTTCATACTGTTTTTCAATTGATATCTCTGGTATTTTCAAATTGCAAGTGTATCAATTTTTTATACCCTTAATTGTTGCGCCACGTGCTTGGGAATTTAGATATTGACTTTTTCCAATCAAACACTTGCAAAGATACTCTTTACACCATCTAGTTTCATCTATTCCAATCAGAGAAACAATATCTTGACTGGTAGACATATCAACTAAATTAATGGCTACTTTCCCCACTCCAACACGTGTTCCTATCATTATGGAATTTGCCGGAACAATTTTGGCTGCACTTTGTTTAATAGCTTCTTCTGTAATCCAATTTACTGCGTCACTTCCATCGATTCCCAAACCCTTTAAAGCTACTGTTGTGATCCACGGAATATCTCCATCGAAAAATTTTTGATTATTTTTGGATGGTGTTCCTCCAGATTGAAAATCACATATTTCTCCTAGCCTAACATACATACATTTATCCCACAAATCCGAATTTGATAATTCGAATAGTCCTTTCTTTACTCATTTCGCCTCTAGTGCTATTAAATAATTGACAAAAGCAGAACAAACCACCAGCATATACTTCGCTTCTTCGAACGTAGAATTCTTTCCTCCTACATTTTTTGCATGTCGAATTCCACTTGCATCACTGGTATATCCATATAATGAGCTGTATGCCGCTTTTAATGCCGGATGTATTTTAATTCCTTTATCTTCTAATTTTTTCAACATGCTTCCAAGCGTGGCCTCTTTTCCTCCCGTTGAAGTTAATATTTCACAAATAGCCTCGACTGCGCTTATACTTCTTTTATTGAATTTTCATAATCCGGATTTTCTCTATCTGCTAACAAAGTATTTGCCTTAGCAATATGTTCTCGCACCGGCTGATACTTATTTTCTAGCGCTTCTCGTATGGCTGATACCTCATGTTTATCACTAATAGGCACTATTTTTTCGTCTATAAATCTATAACCTATGTATTCTCTTTCAAAAATCGAATTTACATAATCAAATAAAGAGTTATCTGTATATCCAACATACTTATTATAATAGCTAGGATTGCTGCCTTTCAAATAAACATCCCAATATTGAACAATAGCTTCTGTTAATGTTAGCACATCATCATATTCATCATTTAACATCGTATTGTTAATCAATTTAAAAATTTCAGTATCCTTATATATTTTCTGTGAATTAACCGGTTCTGCGTATATTTCACCAAGCACAAATTTGAAAAAATTTTGTGTATTTCTTCCGCTATAACCGTACTTTAACTCCTCGCTATATATGTCCCCATATAATTCACTGATCAAGTTTTGCAATTGTATTCTTGTCCTTTGATCAAATTTTTTCAATTGAATCTCTACGCTTTCTGGTTTAATTCCATTTCTATCAGAAATCCCCCACGTTTACTCACTCTAGGCAATTTGGTCCCCTCCTATTCCAATAATTTCTCCAGCTCATCCATCTCTTTCCTATCTCCTGCTCCAACTGACGGATGTCTGCCCTGATCGGTTCCGCCGTGTTCGATCTTAGTAAAGATCAGGATCGTCGTAGATGCTCCTGATTCCAAAACAATTTTTTTCACCACTTGACAACAAACGTATTTTTATGTAGTATAAACATCAAGAAATGGGTTTTCACCGTACAGTCTTATGACTCAAGCGGGCTGCTCGTTTCTTTTTTTTATTCCTAAAAAATCGTACAAGTACTTTTCCCATCCGCATCATGGCGTACCAGCATCCTGGTGAAAAAAATATTGTGTCGAATAAGTTCACCATTCTTATCATCGTATACAGGTAAAGCAAAACGGACATCGTACCTGTACCATCCCAATTTAGCATCTTTTGCATGTTTCTTCTTTACATTTTCCGAATATTCCCTATTTGATGCAATCTGAATCAACTCCGGGATTCCCTGCACCGCATTTGCTTTCGCTTTTGCCACAGCACCCTTTAATGCAATTCTACTTTCCGAACCAGCATATTCATCTGGAAAACTGCTGGATATAAATATCTTTTCAGATGTCTCGGAAATTTCAAAAAATTCCCCAACATACTCTTTTAAATACTGCTCCACACTTTCCCAATCCTCACGTTTTTTCCCTTTAAAACGGACATCATGAATCAAAACAATTTTTCTGCCCTCAAGGTCCGTAACAATACTTACGTTTCTCGTCATCAGTGCCCTTCTTTCTATAAATTCAACAATTTCTCCAGCTCATCCATCTCTTTCCCAATCTCCCGTTCCAACTCGCGAATATTTGCCATAATTTCCGATGTCGGCGGATATTCCACCGGGATATATTCTACCTCTTTGTATTTGTTAATGCTGAGATCATACCCATTCTCTACAATCTCTTTTTTCGGAACCAGGAAAGATTTGTCCGTGCGTTTTCTGTCCACTTCCTGATCGAGATATTTAAATCGCTCTATGATATCCGGAATATCATTTTCCGCAATTGGTGACCGTTTGTCATCCAGGGTGAGGCCATCGGCGGTCATGTCGTAGAACCAGACCTGATCGGTTCCGCCATGTTCGGTTTTGGTGAAGATCAGGATCGCCGTGGATACTCCCGCGTAAGGCTTAAATACACCGGATGGCATGGAAACAACTGCTTCCAGTCTCTGGTTTTCTACGATTTCTTTTCGAATTGCCTTGTGCGCCGTGGACGACCCAAATAAAACTCCATCTGGTACAATGCAGGCACAGCGGCCGCCGATTTTCAGCATCCGCAGAAATAATGCCAGGAATAACAGTTCTGTTTTTTTCGTCTTGCACACTTTCAGCAAATCACCGGATACGGACTCTGCGTCAAGGCTCCCTTTAAATGGAGGGTTTGCCAGAATAAGCGTATATTTATCTTTGTCGCCATTCTGATCAGATAAACTGTCTCTATACTCAATGAATGGATTGTCAATTCCATGTGTCATCATATTCATCGCGCCGATACGAAGCATCGTTCGATCCATATCGTATCCATGGAACATATGATTCATGTAGTGATCTTTTTTCTGTTTATCAAAAAAGATTTCTTCTTTTTTTGTTTCTTTTAAATACTCTCCTGCTGCAACCAGAAAACCAGAAGTTCCGCAGGCCGGATCGCAGATCATTCACGGCTGATGGATCCATCATTTCCACCATCATACGAATATGTGCGAGTGTTCTAAACTGACCGTTGCGGCCGGACTGAGCAATTCGAAAGAAGATATTCATTACACATCTCCCCGTAACATCGGTTGCCTGAATTTCGCTCATCATTTATAAATTTCGTCC
>ENA-OQER01000019-OQER01000019.1-human-gut-metagenome-genome-assembly--contig:-NODE-19-length-74809-cov-4.817078_pt1 | contig 74809 bp, 103 predicted proteins | sample MGYA00242797_ERZ504639 | MGnify/ENA primary metagenome ERZ504639 (study PRJEB26092, sample SAMD00036306) | human gut metagenome | host: Homo sapiens | study: EMG produced TPA metagenomics assembly of... | reverse complement strand
CAACGAATAACGGAGACCGCCCGAACCGCAGCGGAGACCGTCCGCAGGGAGAACGCCGCTTCGGCGGAAACAATGGAGACCGCCCGAACCGCAGCGGAGACCGTCCGGGAGGAGACCGCAATAACGGCGGAAGAAGCGGAAACGGTGAGAGAAGCGGAAGACCATTCGGTGAGCGTTCCGCACGTCCAAACGGAGGCAGACCGGGAAATAATGGCGGAAGACGTTCGCAGGAAGATGATGATTCCCAGAATCAGAACCGCCGTCCGGGAGGAGACCGCCGCAGAACCGAGCATAAGAGCTCTGCAGGCGATACAATGAGCCTTGGCATCAAGAAGCCAGGCCGTGATACAGGAAGAAAAGAAAAAGACAAAAACAAAGATTCTTTAAGAGAAAATAAATTCAGTGAAGACAGAGGAAGAGGCGGAAACCGTCCGAACCAGGGACATCATCAGCAGTCCAGACTCCCGAAAGCGCTCCAGAAACCGGTCAACAAACCGAAACAGGAAGCTCCGAAGGATGAGGTAAAGGAGATTACCTTGCCGGAGAAAATGACCATCCGCGAGCTGGCTGAGAAGATGAAAATGCAGCCGGCAGTCATCGTAAAGAAACTGTTCATGGAAGGAACGATGGTTACCGTAAACCATGAGATCGATTTCGAAAAAGCACAGGAAATCGCGCTTGATTATAACATCATCGCTGAGCCGGAAGAGAAAGTCGATGTGATCGAAGAGCTCTTAAAAGAGGACGAAGAGGATGAAAAAGACATGGTTCCGCGTCCGCCGGTAGTCTGCGTTATGGGACACGTTGACCACGGTAAAACATCTCTTCTGGACTGCATCCGGAACACCCATGTCACCGACCGCGAGGCTGGCGGTATTACCCAGCACATCGGTGCATACACCGTTTCGATCAACAAACAGAAGATTACGTTCCTCGATACCCCGGGACATGAGGCATTCACTGCTATGCGTATGCGTGGAGCCAATGCAACGGATATCGCCATTCTCGTTGTCGCAGCAGACGACGGTGTGATGCCGCAGACCGTTGAGGCAATCAACCATGCAAAAGCAGCCGGCGTTGAGATCATCGTTGCGATCAATAAGATCGATAAACCAGGCGCAAACGTAGAGCGTGTAAAACAGGAGCTCTCCGAGTACGAACTGATTCCGGAGGACTGGGGCGGAAGCACCGTATTTGTTCCGGTATCTGCAAAGAACAACGAAGGTATCGACGATCTGCTGGAAATGATCCTTCTGACTTCCGAAGTGCTCGAGCTGAAAGCAAACCCGAACCGGAAAGCAAGAGGTCTTGTCATCGAGGCTGAGCTGGATAAAGGAAAAGGACCGGTTGCTACCATTCTGGTACAGAAAGGTACCCTGCATGTCGGCGATTACATCGCAGCAGGCGCATGCTCCGGTAAAGTCCGTGCGATGATGGATGATAAGGGACGCCGCGTCAAAGAGGCAGGCCCGTCTACTCCGGTTGAGATTCTCGGACTTTCCGATGTTCCGAACGCAGGAGAGATCCTCGTTCAGACCGATAACGATAAAGAAGCAAAGAACTTCGCAGCAACCTTCGTGGCAGAGAACAAGAAGAACCTGCTTGAGGAGACAAAAGCGAAGATGTCCCTGGATGATCTGTTCAACCAGATTCAGGAGGGTAACTTAAAAGAACTGGCACTCGTTGTCAAAGCCGATGTACAGGGATCTGTCGAGGCAGTAAAACAGAGTCTTGTCAAACTCTCCAACGAGGAAGTTGCCGTACGCGTCATCCACGGAGGTGTCGGTGCGATCAACGAGTCCGACGTTATGCTGGCAACCGCATCTTCCGCCATCATTATCGGATTTAACGTACGCCCGGATACGAACGCAAAATCCATGGCAGAGCAGAACGGCGTAGACATCCGTCTGTACCGTGTCATCTACCAGGCAATTGAGGATGTTGAGGCAGCCATGAAGGGTATGCTTGAGCCGGTTTACGAAGAGAAAGTTATCGGCCATGCCGAGGTACGTCAGCTCTTCAAGGCATCCGGTGTCGGAACAATCGCCGGAAGCTATGTACTGGACGGAACGTTCCAGAGAGGCTGCAAAGTTCGAATCAGCCGCGAAGGAAACCAGATCTTCGAAGGAAATCTGGCATCCCTCAAACGTTTCAAAGACGATGTCAAAGAAGTGCGCTCCGGCTATGAGTGCGGTCTTGTATTTGAAGGATTCAACGATCTTCAGGAGTTCGATCAGGTCGAGGCTTATATCATGGTAGAAGTGCGAGATAGAAATGAGGAATTAAGTTGAGAAAAAACAGTATTAAAAACACCAGGATCAACGGGGAAGTACAGAAAGAGCTTTCCAACATCATCCGGAACGAGATCAAGGATCCGCGCATCGGAATGATGACCTCTGTCACAGCGGCAGAGGTAGCGCCGGATCTGAAGACGTGTAAAGTATATATCAGTGTGTTTGGCGATGATGAGGCGAAGAAAGAAACCATCCGCGGCTTAAAGAGCGCGGAGGGCTTCATCCGCCGTATGCTGGCCAAGACCATTAACCTCCGCAACACACCGGAGCTGACCTTTGTCCTGGATGAGTCGATTGAATATGGCGTTACGATGTCGAAACTGATTGATGAAGTAACACACAAAGAAGACAAAAAGGATGAGGAAAATGAAGAAAATTGATGAAATTCTAAACGGAGTCTCCTGCATGGCCATCGCCGGACACGTTCGTCCGGACGGTGACTGCATCGGTTCCTGCCTGGGATTATACCAGTATCTTCGCGACAATAGGCCGGAGATTCAGGCAGATGTCTATCTTGAGGATCCACGGCCGGAATTTTCCTATCTTCCGGGCTTTTCTGAGGTAAAGACAAGCTGTGAAGAGAAAGCGTACGACCTTGTGGTCCTTCTGGATGTATCCAGCGAGGACCGCATCGGCGTTGCCGCACCGCTTCTTGCAAAAGCGGGAAAGACGATCTGCATCGATCACCATGTGACGAATACAGAATATTGCGAAATCAATCACGTAGAGCCGGATGCAAGCTCTGCCTGCGAGGTGCTGTTCGGACTTCTGGAGGAAGAAAAGATCTCCGAGCCGTGCGCCGAGGCGCTGTACACCGGTATTGTGACCGATTCCGGCGTATTCCAGTACAGCAGCACCTCTCCGCACACGATGCGGGTTGCGGCCGCTCTGATGGAAAAGGGAGTTCCGTTTACCAGAATCATCGAGGATGCATTCTTCAAGAAAACATACGTACAGAACCAGATTATGGGACGCACGCTGACAGAGAGCATCATGCTTCTCGACAAGCAGTGTATTGTTGGTATCGTGCGGAAGAAGGTCATGGACTTCTATGGCCTGACACCGGGAGATATGGACGGCATTGTCATCCAGTTAAAAAATACAGAAGGCGTTCACGTAGCGATCTTCCTGTATGAGCTGGAGCCGCAGGTCTTCAAAGTAAGCCTCCGCTCCGACGAGCTGTTGATGTGAGCAAAATCGCAGCCGTATTCGGCGGCGGCGGCCATATCCGTGCGGCTGGCTGCACGATGTCAGGTTCTCCGTATGATGTAATCAACAATCTGACTCTGTATATCGAAAAACAGCTTCTTGCAGAAGAGGAAGAAGAGACGACAGAGGAAGAAGCATAAACAGGAAACAGCCGGGCGCAGAAAATACATCCACGCCCGGTTTTCTTGTGAAAAAGAGGGAGACAAAACAACATGATAAACGGAGTTCTGAACGTATGGAAAGAGGCGGGATTTACGTCGCATGACGTGGTTGCGAAGCTGCGCGGCATCCTGCACCAGAAAAAAATCGGCCACACCGGAACCTAGACCCGGATGCGACGGGCGTGCTTCCGGTCTGCCTTGGAAAGGGAACGCGTCTCTGCGATATGCTGACCGATGAAACGAAGACGTATGAAGCGCTGCTTCACCTTGGAATCGCAACGGATACGCAGGACATGAGCGGAACCGTGACAGCAGAAGCACCGGTGACCGTGACGGAAGAAGAGGTGCGGGACTGCATCGCCTCGTTTGTCGGGGAGCAGCAGCAGGTGCCGCCGATGTATTCCGCGCTGAAGGTGAATGGAAAGAAACTCTACGAGCTGGCGCGGGAAGGCATCGAGATCGAGCGGAAAGCCCGCACGGTGCACTTTTACGAGATCAGCATTCTGGAAGTGAAGCTTCCGCTGGTGCGCATGGAGGTAACGTGTTCGAAGGGAACGTATATCCGCACCCTGTGCCACGATATCGGCGAAAAACTGGGCTGCCACGGATGTATGGAGCAGCTGATCCGCACGAGAGTCGGCCAGTTTGACAGAAACGGAGCGCACACGCTTGACGAGATCGCAGCGATTGTCGGTGAGGGCCGCCTTTCGGAGATCCTCGTGCCGGTCGATGAAATGTTTGCCGCGCTGCGCAGCTTTGCGACAGCGGACGATCATGCGAAAAAGCTTGCGGAAAACGGAAATCCGCTGAAACCGGCGCAGATCCGCGAAATCGGGGAAACTGCTTCCGGCGGGGACTTCGCAGAAGACGAGGAGTTCCGCCTTTATCTCGATGACGGAACGTTTGTCGGTATTTATCAATACAGACCATCACAAAACTTAACCAGACCGGTCAAGTTATTTCTGGAGAGAACATGAGATATCTAACAAAAACACTGGATTTTGACAGCAGAGGGGACAGCGTTGTAACCCTGGGAAAATTTGACGGCCTCCACCGGGGGCATATGCTTCTGATCCGCCGTGTCCTTGCAATCGGCAGAACGGAAGGACTGGAAACGGTTGTGTTTACGTTTGACGTGCCGCCGCAGTCGAAAGTGCAGCATGTCAAGCCGCATCAGCTGCTGACGAATGAGGAGAGAAGAGCCCGCCTCGAACAGCTTGGCATGGACTGCCTTGTGGAATGCCCGTTTGTGGATGAAGTGATGCACATGACGCCGGAAGCCTTTATCAAAGAGATTCTGGTGGATAAGCTGCACGCGAAAAAAGTTGTTGTGGGAAAGGATTTCGGTTTTGGCTACAAGAGAAGCGGCACAGCCGAAATGCTGAAAGAAATGGGCCCGTCCCTTGGTTTTGAAACCGAGATCATCGAAAAAGCAGAGGAAAACGGCCGCGAGATCAGCAGCACCTGGGCACGGGAAGAGCTGGAACAGGGCAATATGGAAGCCGTGAGCGGTCTGCTCGGCTACGATTACGCGGTTCACGGCGAGATTGTCCACGGTCATGCACTCGGCAGAACGATCGGCGTGCCGACCATCAATCAGATCCCGCCGGCAGAAAAGCTGCTTCCGCCGTTCGGCGTCTACGTTTCCGAGGTGAAAATCGAAGGAAAAATTTATTACGGTATCACAAACATCGGTGTTAAGCCGACGGTACAGGAAAAATTTACCGGCGTGGAGACGAATCTTTTTGACTGCAGCGAGGATCTCTATGGAAAACAGGCGGAGGTTTCTCTGTTAAAATTCTGCGCCCGGAGCAGAAATTTGTTTCGATCGACGCGCTGAAAAACCAGCTCGATCATGATGTTGCGGCAGGAAAAAAATATGTAGAAAAAAAGTTCGCTCAGCAGTGAAACACTCGCTGTTTCGCTGCGTAAGAAAGTGATTCAGGTGTGAGCAGCTCTCCTTTTGCGAAGCAAAACTTAAAATGAGAGCTGCGAAAGTTACAGTTCGGAGAACTGTAACTACGTGAAAATTCATCGCGAAAACATCTGATTTTAGTATTTACAATTCGAAAAGCGTATGCTATACTAATCGAGTATGTGGGACAAAAAAGATCCCCGGACCCTGATTCAGAGGCAGGACACTCCGACCACTTCTTAGTCAGCGGTGCAATCAAAATAATAGGAGGAATTTAAAATGATTTCGAAAGAAAAAAAACAGGCAATCATCAAAGAGTATGCAAGAACTGAGGGAGATACAGGATCACCGGAAGTACAGGTAGCTGTTCTTACCGCAAGAATCGAGGAGCTCACTGAGCATCTGAAAGTTCACCACAAAGATCATCACTCCAGAAGAGGTCTTCTGAAAATGGTTGGTCAGAGACGTGGTCTGCTTGACTACTTAAAGAAAACTGATATTGAAAGATACCGTGCTTTAATCGAGAAGTTAGGAATCAGAAAATAATCAGCTTGGAACAACGGGCGGGATACATTTTCCGCCCGTTTCTTTGCTTGTAAGATCAAAGACAGCAAACGACATGGAGCCATTCTGGGCGCAGGAATTTTATCCGAGACCACTGAAAAACACATTGAAAGCTGCATCTTGTCCGTATTCCGGTGTGCTTTTCAGTTGTTTCGGAAATTCTGCTCAGAAGAAAAAAAGGAGATTATTTATGTACAAGAGTTTTTCTATGGAACTGGCAGGCAGAACCCTGACCGTAGACGTAGGCCGTGTAGCAAAACAGGCAAACGGCGCAGCATTTATGCATTATGGCGATACTGTAGTTCTTTCTACAGCAACCGCATCTGAGAAACCGCGTGATGGCATCGACTTCTTCCCATTAAGCGTTGAGTACGAAGAGAAGATGTACGCCGTTGGAAAAATCCCGGGCGGATTCAACAAAAGAGAAGGAAAAGCAAGCGAGCACGCAATTCTGACCAGCCGTGTCATTGACCGTCCGATGCGTCCGCTGTTCCCAAAAGATTACCGCAACGATGTTACCTTAAACAACATGGTAATGTCCGTAGATCCGGAGTGTGATCCGGAAGTAGTCGCAATGCTGGGTTCCGCAATCGCAACCTGCATTTCCGACATCCCGTTTGACGGTCCGTGTGCCATGACTCAGATCGGTATGATCGACGGCGAGTTCATCGTAAACCCGACTCTCGCACAGAAAGCAGTATCCGACCTGAAACTGACCGTAGCTTCCACCAGAGAGAAAGTCATCATGATCGAAGCCGGAGCAAAAGAGATTCCGGAAGCAAAAATGATCGACGCCATCTACAAAGCACACGAAGTAAACCAGGAAATCATCAAATTCATCGACAGCATCGTAGCAGAGGTTGGAAAACCGAAACACGCTTATGAGAGCTGCGCTATTCCGGAAGAGCTGTTTGCAGCGATCAAAGAGATCGTTCCTCCGGCCGAGATGGAAGAGGCTGTTTTCAGCGATGACAAACAGACAAGAGAAGAAAACATCCGTGTCATCACCGAGAAACTCGAGGAGGCATTTGCCGACAACGAAGAGTGGCTGGCAGTATTAGGCGAGGCTGTTTACCAGTATCAGAAAAAGACTGTTCGTAAGATGATCTTAAAAGACCACAAACGTCCGGACGGCCGTGCGATCACAGAAATCCGTCCTCTGGCAGCAGAGGTTGACATTATCCCGCGTGTTCATGGTTCCGCTATGTTCACCCGTGGACAGACTCAGATCTGCAACGTAACAACACTGGCTCCGCTTTCCGAAGCACAGAAACTGGACGGACTGGATGAGTTCGAGACCTCCAAACGTTACATGCATCAGTACAACTTCCCGTCCTACTCTGTAGGTGAGACAAAACCGTCCCGCGGACCGGGACGCCGTGAGATCGGCCATGGTGCTCTGGCAGAACGTGCCCTGGTTCCGGTACTTCCGACCGAGGAAGAGTTCCCGTACGCAATCCGTACCGTATCCGAGACCTTCGAGTCCAACGGTTCTACTTCCCAGGCAAGTATCTGTGCATCCACCATGTCTCTGATGGCTGCCGGTGTACCGATCAAAAAACCGGTTGCAGGTATCTCCTGCGGTCTGGTAACAGGCGAGACCGATGATGATTACCTCGTACTGACCGATATCCAGGGTCTCGAAGACTTCTTCGGCGACATGGACTTTAAGGTAGCTGGTACCCACGACGGAATCACTGCAATCCAGATGGATATCAAGATCCATGGACTGACCCGTCAGATCGTAGAAGAGGCGATTGCCAGAACGAAACAGGCAAGAGAGTACATCCTGACCGAGGTTATGGAGAAAGCGATCGCAGAGCCGCGTAAGACGGTCGGCGAGTTCGCTCCGAAGATCATCCAGATGATGATCGACCCGCAGAAGATCGGTGAAGTTGTCGGCCAGAGAGGAAAGACCATCAACGCCATCATCGATGAGACCGGCGTAAAGATCGACATCACAGATGACGGTGCAGTTTCCATCTGCGGAACCGAGCAGGCTATGATGGATCAGGCAAAGAAATATATCGAGATCATCGCAAGCGACTTTACCGAGGGACAGATCCTGACCGGAAAAGTTGTCAGCATCAAAGACTTCGGTGCTTTCCTTGAGTTCGCACCTGGAAAAGAAGGTCTGGTACACATCTCCAAGCTCGCCAAACAGCGTGTTGAGAAAGTAGAAGACGTTGTCAGCCTTGGCGATGTTGTAAAAGTAGTCTGCATGGGCAAAGATAAGATGGGCCGTGTAAGCTTCAGTATCAAGGATGTTCCGGCAGACGCGAAATAAATAGATCTGCCAGACGATAAAGAGCGGGGAACACAGAAAAAGGGATCTGCAAAACGGTTCGTTTTTCTGTGTTTTCTTATGTCCAATAGGAGTGAAAGCTATGAGATACCATAATATAACGAAAGACGATATGCTGAACGGAGACGGCCTGCGCGTCGTGCTCTGGGTCGCCGGATGCGGTCATCACTGCAAGGGATGTCAGAATCCGATTACCTGGGATCCAAATGGCGGCATCCCGTTTGATGACGCGGCAAAGGCAGAAATTTTTGAACAGCTGGACAAGGACTACATTTCCGGCATCACCTTTTCCGGCGGAGATCCGCTGCATGAGGCAAACCGGGCGGATGTGACGGCTCTGGCAAAAGAGATCAAGGAAAGATATCCGAAAAAAGATATCTGGGTTTACACCGGATATGAGTGGGAATCCGTCTGTGATCTGGAACTGATGGATTACACGGACGTGGTTGTGGACGGCCGCTTTATTCTTGCCCAGAGGGACGTTACCTTGGAATGGAAGGGCAGCCCGAATCAGAGAGTCATTGATGTGAAAAAGACGAGAGCACGCGGCGAAGTCGTACTGTTCGGCGAAAAGTAGTCACGCAAAAAGAAAAGGAGACGCTTTATGGAAACCATTAAAATTCAGTATTTAAACGATGAAATTGAGCGCCTGCGCTATATCGACGGAAAGTCCGACTGGATCGACCTGCGCGCGGCAGAAGAAGTAGAGTTAAAGGCCGGAGAATTCAAGCTGATCCACCTCGCGTTGCCATGCAGCTGCCGGAGGGCTACGAGGCGCATATTGTGCCGAGAAGCAGCACCTTCAAGAACTTCGGTATTATCCAGACGAACCACTGCGGTATCATCGATGAGAGCTACTGCGGACCGAACGACTGGTTCTACATGCCGGCGTATGCCCTGCGCGACACCGTGATTCATGTGAATGACCGCATCTGCCAGTTCCGCATCGAGAAACACCAGCCGACCATCGGCTTTGAAGAAGTTGACCACTTAAACGGCGAGGACCGCGGCGGAATTGGAAGTACAGGAAAAAGATAACAACAGACGAAATAAAAAGAGCCTCCGGGTGTCAGAAAATCTGACATTTCCGGGGGCTTTTTGTTGCGGGCACACCAAACATGTACATGGTATATCAAGCACGATCCGGATCCGGCGAATCTGGTTTATGTTTTAAATGCTATTGTTTCATCTGTACCGTATTGTTTGTGATTTTGAATTTTTTGAAACTGTTGATAAAACTTGAAATCCTGCTATATCCATACTGCTTCACATCGAAGCCCGGGAAACGGTTCCGCAGGGCATCGTGAATAATGCTGAGGTTGTCGATATGGCCTCCGTTGGAGCAGATCAGATCCGTGATACATTTTTCAATCTGCTGGCGCGATACGGTGTTCTGGCGTTCCTTTACGAGGTAATTATGACCGGTTTTCAGCACTTCGATATCGTTCATGCTTTCTAGAAACGTGGAAAGTTTGGAATAACCGTAATTTCGAACGTCAAACTCTGAGAATTTCTTCTGCAGGATACTGCCGATCTCACTAAGTGTCGTATTTTTTCCGTGATCATTGTTCTCTGTCAGTACACGGGAAACCGTCCGCTCGATTTCTGCCTTGCTTGTAATGGAAGGGGGTTCGTCCTGAGAAGTGCCGTAGCGCGCCGGATTTTCCGAGACAGCGGTAATCGCAGGGGAGATATCGTCCTCGTTCTGGGAAATGATTTCGAGAATTTTAAAGGCATCGCACGCAACGCGGAAGGAAGAAGGGGTTTTCTGCTCGCCCATGCCGAGCACAAACATGCCGGATTCACGCAGACGCTGCGCCAGCTTGGTAAAATCAGAGTCCGAAGAAACCAGGCAGAAGCCTCCACATTTCCGGAGTAGAGGATGTCCATGGCATCGATGATCATCGCGGAGTCAGTTGAATTTTTTCCGTTCGTATTGCTGTACTGCTGGATCGGATTGATCGAGTAGCGCAAAAGCTGCTCTTTCCAGCTCTTTTTCGAGATATCGGTCCAGTCCCCGTAGATCCGTTTGTACGTGGCAACACCCTGGTCGGAAACCTCGTCCAGGATATATTTGATGTATTTCGGGGAAACATTGTCCGCATCGATCAATACGGCAAACCGGCTGTCTTTCTGTTCCATAGATTCTGTCCTTTCTGCGGCTTGAATAGTTACGAAAATAGATATCTCTAGTTTAGTACATTTCGGCCTACAAATCAACCGGGAGTTTAACCGAATCAAGTAAGTCCCCTGCTTCCATTGCGAATATCTGCTTGACAATGACAAAAAAACTTGTCAAAACTATTGACAAATAAAGTTGTCAATAGTAGAGTAGTAGATGACAAGAAAAGTTGTCAAATAGAGAGCTCATCTAAAAATAAAGTGAAAGGAGATACTGCGATGCCGCTGTACAATCAGTTAAAAGAGTACCGTTCGAAGCTTGGCATCAACCAAACCGACCTTGGAAAAATGGCGGGAGTATCGAGACAGACCATCAGCCTGATTGAGCGGGGAGACTATTCACCGTCGGTGACACTGGCATTAAAACTTGCAAAAATCTGTGAAGTAAAAGTAGAAGATATTTTTCAATATGAGGAGGATGAACCATGAAAGAAAAACAGGGGAACAAACCAAATTCCTACGGAAAGCTGACGAAGCGGATGCTGATTTATCTGGGAATCGGCGGAGTCTGCGGTTTTTTGTCGGAATTTTTATGACGTTCGGTGTGAAAAATGGCATGAGTGATCTGAGCGATCTGGTCCGCCCGCTGGCACTGCCGATCATTGCGGTAATTTTCGTTGTAAGCATTGTCCTGATGGAATTTTACAGCCGGAAATTAAAGGATACGATGAAGCATCTCGAAGAAGCAGAGGATGAACAGTACGAAGTCTTAAGCTATGAAGAAGAGAAATACGGCGCGATGCTGATGAACTGCAATGTGATTTCGCAGGTCTGCGATATCATCGTGCTGACATTTACCTTTTCCCGTTCTTGGCTGGAAGAAGCATCGGGAAAAGAGCTCGCCGGATTCCTGGCAACCTGTGCTCTGTTTTGTATCAACTTCTTTCTCTATGGCTATTATCAGATGCGTTATGTAAAAATGGTTCAGGCAGCTCACCCGGAGAAGAGAGGCGATATGAACTCAAAAAACTTCCAGAAAGACTGGATGGCAAGTTGCGATGAGGCAGAAAAAGAGATGGTATATCAGAGTGCCTATAAGGCTATATGGCGCTGGGCAAGATGATTCAGATCCTGCTGTGTGCGACGATGATCCTGCATCTGGTGTTCCATACCGGTATTCTCGCAGTCATTGTCGTGGGCGTCATTTATCTGACGATGACACTCACATATCATCGTTCCTGTGTAAGTCTGCAGAAAGCAAAACTGAATCTGTAATCCTGTAAATACAAAAAAACTGCGTGGAATGCATTTCAGAATCGTGCATTCCGCGCAGTTTTGCGTTTGGTATGAAAAATGTCAGCTGATCGGAGCCGTCGGTATCTTTGAATTATACTTTTTGTCGATATCCTTCATGACAAACAGATACGAAACACCGGTAAAGACAGCTGCCGTCACCCAGGCTGCCGGGTCACAGAAGCAGGCGAGCGGATAGCTGATGACTTTTATGGCAATCACAGCTACAATAAGGCGCGCAAAGAGTTCAGAAACACCGCCCATCATAGGTAGAAAGCCGTAGCCGCAACCCTGCATTGCATTTCGGAAAATAAAGATGGTGCAGAGCGGTACATAAAAAAGAGCACACATATAGGAATAAGTCTTTGCCCATGGCATCATGGCGGCCATATCGACATCACCCGAGAAGAAGAGGGAAAGACATGGCTTCAGAAGAAGGAAGACGAGAACAGCGGCTGCGATCGAATATGTGATGGAAGTCAGAAGTGCAGCGCGAACTCCCTTTTTAATCCGTGGAATATCGCCCTTTCCGAAATTTTGCCCGCTGTAGGTTGCCATCGTCTGTCCCATTGCGGAAAGCCTGTGTGACCAGATTCTGCAGCTTACAGGCCGCCGTAAAAGCGGCAACTGCCTCCGAGCCGAACAGGTTAATGGCAGCCTGCATAATCATTGTACCGGATGCGGTGATGGCAAACTGGAGTGCCATCGGAATGCCCATCGAGAGCTGATGGCGGGAATCTGCCGCATGAAGCTTCCAGTGGTGTTTTTCCGGCCACATATCCGGCATGGAGCGATAAATATAAAAAAGACAGAGCACAGCAGAAATTCCCTGGGAGAAAACGGTTGCATATCCGGCTCCCGCAACGCCCATTTTAAAACGAATGATGAGAAGCAGATCCAGAAGAACATTTAATACAGCCGAAAAAATCAGGAACATCAGCGGAGTCTGGCTGTTTCCTACTGCACGCAGATAGGAGGAAAGCAGATTGTAAAAAATCGTAGCGATCAGGCCACCGCAGATAATCATAATATAGGTATAAGCATCCTGAAAAATATTCTCCGGTGTGTTCATGAGATGCAGCAGCGGCCGCATGGAGATCATGCTGAAGAATGTCAGGACAACCGTGAAAAGGAGAGCCAGTAGAATGCCGTTTGCCACACTTCGCTTTACTCCGCGCGTATCCTTTGCACCGAACCGCTGCGACGTCAGAACCGTAAAGCCTGCTGTGATGCCCTGCGCAAATCCAAGCACCAGGAACATAATCGTTCCCGTAGAACCAACTGCAGCCAGTGCATCCGCTCCGACATATCGGCCAACGATAATCGTGTCTGCCATGTTGTAGAGCTGCTGGAAAATATTTCCGATAATCAGCGGCAGCGTAAACCGCAGAATGACCGGCAGCGGACTGCCCTTTGTCATATCTCTTTCCATGAAAAAACCTCCTCAGAATGATGGTAAAATTAGTTTTATCTTCGTTTCAAACGAAAGCTATTTTATCACATTCCAAAGAGGTTGTCACACCTTATTTTGACATTTTTCCGGTAATTTTTGATTGATTGAAATCAGAAATTTTCCAGTCTGTTTTTATAGAAGTTTTTCATACACAGTTTTGATTTTTTCCGCCGTCTGCTGCAGCTTCTGCGCACGGTGTCCGAAAATCCGAACAGCAAGATCGCCGCCGGAGAGCGTCGTTGCGCCGCCGTCGATTTCCGGATCGCCGTCAAGAATTTCCCGGATTTCATTGAGAAGCGTATCCGCGTATTCTGTCCGTGAGAGAAAAAAGGTTCGCCATATGCTGTATCCCTCGTACATACCAATCTCTTCCATCGGCATCTGATCGGCAGATAGCAGGTGTTGTCGCGGTAGATCAGCTTTTGACCGCGGAAAATCTGTACCTTTGAGGCAAAGCGGCGGTACTGGAACCGCTCTTCGTGCGCATTCCGTCCGCAGGAGATGATTTCCAGCAGAAACAGGCGGGATGTCTCGTCTGCCAGATGAATCGTCATTGTACTCGTAAAAGAAGACTGTGCAAACGGAATGACGGGCTGCGGATAGTAGTAAAGTACCGCGTGCGGATCAACCTGAACGGAAATTGTGCGGGATGCCGATCCCTCGTCCATTTTGTGGATCTTCTCAAACGACTGCGACAGGACCTCGAGATCCGCCCCCTCTTTTACATGGTAAGAAAATTCCTGTGAATCCCCTTCCATAATACCCGCGGAGGCACAGAGAGGCATGATCTGGATTCCGCCGTTCTCTTTTTCAAACGGAGCCATAATCTTGTACGGCGCCGTAAAGGAGAGGTCCTCGAGAATCGTCTTTCCGTTTTTTAACGCCGCGCAGGCCGTGATGCGGGAAATTTTTCCGAATTTGTTTTCCATAAGCATCACATTCCCTCTAAGAGCACATTTTCTTTGATCCAGGAAACAACATCATCCACATGGACATCGCCGCGGATGTTGGTGAACAGAAACGGCCGCTCGCCGCGCATCTTTTTCGAATCGCGCTCCATGACTTCCAGGCTTGCACCGACATACGGAGCCAGATCAATCTTGTTGATGACGAGAAGATCGGACCGTGTAATGCCAGGGCCGCCTTTCCGCGGAATCTTATCGCCCTCAGCGACATCGATAACAAAGATCGTGGCGTCCACAAGCTCCGGACTGAACGTAGCGGAGAGGTTGTCACCGCCGCTCTCGATAAAGAGAAGCTCGATGTCCGGGAACCGCTCCATCATCTCGTCGACGGCCTCGAGGTTCATCGAAGCATCCTCGCGGATCGCGGTGTGCGGGCAGCCGCCGGTCTCCACGCCGATGATGCGTTCCACCGGAAGGACGCTGTTCTTCGCGAGAAACTGTGCGTCCTCCTTTGTATAAATATCGTTGGTAATAACGCCAATACTGTAATCGTTTGCCATTTTCCGGGACAGCGCCTCAATCAGTGCCGTTTTTCCGGAGCCGACCGGTCCTGCTACTCCAATTTTTACGTAAAACATAACACATACCTCTTTTCCTGAAAATAATGATTGCGCGAAACAAACACATTACGACATATAAAGACGGGAATACAGTGTTTCATGCTGGATCCCGCGGATATCAAAGCCCGGCGCAGAAAGACAGAGATCTTCCGCACTCCGGTGTTCCAGATCTTTTAAAATCTCGGCAAATTCCGCATAGCATCCGCCGAGAAGCTGCTGTCCGGCGCTCTGGCTTAACGGTATCGTTTTGACGCAGTTTGTCACGATCGCGGAAGTCTGCGCATAGAGATAATGCGACAGCGCATCGGCAAGCGGAATGTTCATGGCAACGCAGAAAACACCGTAGATACAGCAGTGGTTTATCGCCTGCCTTTCCTGGCAGTAAGATAACGGCGGAAGATCCCGTTTTCCTCTTTTGTCACGGGCAGCTCCAGCTTTTCGATCGTCTTTGCAAAACGGGACCCCATTTTCCGTGCGGCCTCCCTTTGTTCCATCGGAATCCGCGACGCTTCCAGAATTTCTTCAATCGAAAGAAGCTGTTCCAGATCCCCGTCTGCGGCAGCAAGATAGGAGAGTCTTGCGGCGAGAAGTTCCGTGAAGGCAAGATTCCATCGGATTTTGTGGTGGATATATTCCTTTGCCGTCGCCTCATCGTGCACAATTCCCCGCTGAATATACGTCTCGAGTCCCTGCGAGTGCGAGTACGCGCCGATCGGAAACAGGGCGTCGTTGATCTGAAGAAGATAAAAATTAAGTTCGGACATAAAAAGTCTCCTGAAAAATCATAAGATATCGAATGAGCCTGCCTGCGAAAAGGGGCCGGCCCATTCTTTTCTGCGTGCGGACAGACCGCATCAGTGATGATGATTGTGGATCGATGCGGAAATCCGCTGGTCGAAGTCGAGCTTTTTCAGTTCTTTTTCGGCCGTACGCCGTGGAGTTTCTGAAGCATCAGAAGCATCGGCTCATTGTAAATCGTGATAAAAGTATCGTTTTCGCCCCAGAACAGCGGTGCATGGCGGTTGCCGATCTCGTAGCAGACCTTTGCCGCCTGCTTTTCGTGACCCGGAGTAAGGGAAACGCGGATCACCTCGCACGGAGGCGTATTGACGGCGATGATTTTTTCATCGTCTGCATAGAGCACATCACCCTGATACAGACCCCTTGTGAGAATGGAATCGTCCATGCGGATGCCGAGCTCCGTTCCGTGGTCGGTCGTCTTTTTATGAATCTTTTTGAAGGCTTCATGCCATTCGATATCGACGTATTCGATCGTTTTTCCGGAAGTGTCAAATTCCGAAAGTTTTCCTAAAATCTGTTCGCAAACCATTGAAAAAAGTTCCTCCTTACCGAATTACCAGATCTGAAGCAGCATCATGACGCCCGGGATCCACGCGGTGACAACGCCCTCAAATACCTGAAGGCACGGCACAAATTTTCCGAGCTTCTTTCCGCAGATATCCTCCACAAAAGAAGTACCCCAGAGAATGGCCCACAGATACCAGATGCCCGCCCAGCGGAGATCCGGCGTGATGCCAAGCGCCGCGCTTCCAATGAAGCCTTCGATCGTTCCGAAGATGACAGCGTTGACGGCAACAAAGGTCGAAAACCACGCAAAAGGGATCGGGTTGGCGTTTAAAAATTTATTGACGGCCACAAAGAGGTAAGTGAAGCAGAACAGCAGTCCCGTTCCGGCAGCGTAATAATTTCCCTGCACGAGATTCACGAAGTTGATGAAAAGGGAAAGTCCGCCGGTAAAGATATTCATTACAGCGGCCGAGCGTCCATCCACATGGTACAGGGTGCACATGCCGTTGTTGATCAGTACAATTCCTACAAATAAAAGACACACTCCAAGCATAATAAAATTCTCCTCGTATGGTTTTACAGAATGCAGAGCCGTTTAGAACAGGCTGTAAAGCTGGGTCAGCGGCAGTTTTTCTGCTGGCTTGGAAGTGATCTCCTCGCCGTCAACAGTGACCTTATATGTCTCCGGATCTACGGTAAGCACCGGCGTGCGGTCGTTCCATACCATATCCTTCTTGCTGATACTGCGGCAGCCGTGTACCGGGACAACCGTTTTTTCCAGTCCGTATGCGTCTTTGATACCGGCATCGAAAGCAGCCTGGGAAACGAAGGTTAGGCATGCCTCCTGTTTTGATTTTCCGTGAGCGGCAAACATCGGCTGATAGCAGACCGGCTGTGTCGTCGGGATCGAAGCGTTGGCGTCTCCCATTTTCGAAGCGACGATCATACCGCCTTTGATGATCATATCCGGTTTGGAGCCGAAGAAAGCAGGATTCCAGAGCACGAGATCAGCAAATTTTCCCTTTTCGACCGAGCGACATACTCGGAGATACCGTGGGTGATGGCCGGGTTGATCGTATATTTTGCGATATAACGTTTCACGCGGAAGTTATCGTTTTCATGACCGGCATCCTGCGGCAGAGCGCCGCGCTCATCCTTCATTTTGCTTGCGGTCTGCCACGTACGGGTGATGACCTCACCGACACGGCCCATCGCCTGGGAGTCGGAACTCATCATACTGAAAATACCCATATCGTGCAGAACATCCTCTGCGGCGATCGTCTCCGGGCGGATACGGGAATCCGCGAACGCAACGTCCTCCGGGATGTGCTTGTCGAGGTGGTGGCATACCATCAGCATGTCAAGATGCTCATCAAGTGTGTTGACAGTGTAAGGCATTGTCGGATTCGTGGAGGAAGGCAGAACGTTCGGTGCAGCAGCAGCGCGGATGATGTCCGGTGCGTGGCCGCCGCCGGCTCCCTCGGTGTGGTACGTATGGATGGTTCTTCCGCCGATGGCCGCAAGCGTATCTTCGACGCATCCGCCTTCGTTCAAAGTATCGGTGTGGATGGCAACCTGGACATCGAACTCATCGGCAACGTTGAGGCAGTGGTTAATGACCGCCGGCGTTGCGCCCAGTCCTCGTGGATTTTCAGGCCCATCGCACCGGCTTTGACCTGCTCAATCAACGGAGTCTCGTCGGAGCAGTTGCCCTTGCCGAGAAAACCAAGGTTCATCGGATATTCCTCTGCGGCTTTCAGCATCATGCGCAGATTCCACGGTCCCGGGGTACACGTCGTTGCGTTCGTGCCGTCCGCCGGGCCGGTGCCGCCGCCGATCATCGTGGTCACGCCGCTGTAGAGGGAGCAGTCAATCTGCTGCGGGCTGATAAAGTGGATGTGAGTATCGATGCCGCCTGCCGTAACGATCATACCCTCGCCGGCCAGAGCTTCGGTCGATGCGCCGACCGTCATGCCAGGAGTCACGCCGTCCATGACATCCGGGTTTCCGGCTTTTCCGATGCCGGCGATTTTTCCGTCTTTGATTCCGATGTCTGCTTTTACAATGCCTGTAGCATCCATGATCAGAGCGTTTGTGATGACAAGATCAAGGTCTCCGTCTCTGCTGCAGGTCTTAACGGACTGTCCCATACCGTCGCGGATGGATTTGCCGCCGCCGAATTTTACTTCATCGCCGTATGTGGTGTAGTCTTTTTCGACTTCAATCACAAGGCTGGTGTCGGCAAGGCGGACCTTATCGCCGACGGTCGGACCGTACATAGCGGCATATTTACTTCCGGAAATTTTTACACTCATTTTTGCTGTCCCTCCTTACAGAAATCCTTTTAACTTCGCGTTTTCCAGTGATGCGGCTTTCGTGTCAGCGGTAGCCTGTGCGCGGGTCAGGTCATTCAGACCGAAGACACGTTTTCTGCCGCCCATCTCGACGAGCTGCACCTCTTTTTCCTCGCCCGGCTCAAAACGGACCGAAGTTCCGGAAGGAATATCGAGGTGATAACCGTACGCCGTTTCCCGGTCAAAAGAGAGGCACCGGTTGACCTCAAAGAAATGAAAATGGGAGCCGACCTGAACGGGACGGTCGCCCTTATTTGCTACCATGACAGTGACTGTCTTTTTGCCTTCGTTTAATGTGATCTCGCGATCGGAAGCCATGATTTCACCGATTTTCATATGATGTCTCCTCCTTACTGAATAGGATTATGTACAGTTACCAGTTTGGTCCATCCGGGAACGTCGCCTCGACCTGAACCTCGCCGATCATATCGCAACGCCGTCCATGACATCGTCGCGGGTTAGAATCTTTGTGCCGAGCTGCATCAGCTCCACAACGGTCTTTCCGTCCCTTGCCAGTTCCAGAAGCTCGGAACTGATGTAGGCGAGTGCTTCCGGGTAATTCAGTTTCAGGCCGCGTGCTCTCCGCTCTTTGGCGAGATTACCGGCCATATGAAGCATCAGTTTTTCCTGTTCCTTGGGATTTAATCTCATGGTGTTCCTCCTTTTTTGCATAGAAAAAGAGCAGACCAGGGAGAAAACATTTCTGTTCAGACTCCTTTGTCTGCTCTTTCATATTTTATATCACGCATTATAACGGGTGTTTTTTATTTGGTCAAGAACTTTTTGCTATTTTTTTGATTGCTTTTTTCATGTACCGCAGAGGAAAAACCATAGAAAGCAAAGAAAAGAGGGGAAAATGCAGAAGAAAACAAAGAAAATTCTCTGAAATAAACAGTATATAACAGTTGACAACAGTAGCTGACTGTTATATACTGTTTATTGTAAAGGAGAAGAGAAACGATATGCATATTATTTTGAATCATTCCTCCATGGTGCCGATCTACGAGCAGCTCATGGAGCAGATCAAATCAGAAATTATCAATACAGCATTAAAAGAAGGAGAGGCGCTCCCATCCGTCCGTTCTCTGGCCGGGGAACTGCGGATCAGTGCGCTGACCGTCAAAAAGGCGTATGACAAGCTGGAAGAGGAAGGATTTGTTACAACGATTCACGGAAAGGGAACGTATGTAACGGCTTCCGACAAACAGCTCGCGCTGGAGGCAAGGCAGAGAGAAGCAGAGGCGGATTTTGAAAAAGCCATCGACCGTGCTTGCGATGGGAATGAGCCGGGAGGATATTCTGGAGACAGTAACCCTTCTTCTGGAGGAAAAATAAGGAATGCCGGAGCAGCGGCAGAAAGGAAGAGACAGACATGATAAAAATGCAGAATGTCAGAAAGGTGTATCCGGGATTTGATTTTGAGCTTTCTATGGAGATTCCGGAGGAAGAATCACCGGACTGATTGGAAAAAACGGAGCCGGAAAAAGCACGGCGATCCGGCTGATGCTCGGCCTTGCAAAAGCAGATGGCGGAATAATCGAACTCTTTGGAAAACCGATCACAGAAATTATGGCAGAGGACCGGCAGAATATCGGCGTTTCGCTGGCAGAATCTGGATTTAACGGACAGTTACCATCGTGGAAGTGGAGAAAATTCTGGCGAAAATGTATCCAAAGTTTGAGGAAAGCTGGTTCACCAGAGAGTGCCAGAAGCTGCATCTTCCGGAAGGAAAACAGTTCAAGGAATTTTCCAATGGAATGAAGGCGAAGCTGCGTGTACTTACCGCCCTGTCACACAAGGCACAGCTTCTGATCCTCGACGAGCCGACCGCAGGACTCGATGTGGAAGCGAGAAATGAGATTCTCGACCTGCTGCGCGAATACGCGGCCGAAGATGAGAGCCGGACGATCCTCATTACGTCCCACATCGCCTCCGATCTCGAGCATCTCTGCGATGACATTTATCTGATTCACGGGGGAAAACAGCTCCTGCACGAGGAGACGGATGTGATTCTCGAGCAATACGGTCTCATCAAGGCAGACGAGGCGCAGTATGCGGCGCTCGACAAAGAATATCTGCTCGATACCCAGAAAGAACCGTATGGCTATGCATGCCTTACCAACGACAGAAAATATTACGAAGAAAACGTTCCCGACCTTGTAGTAGAGCGGGCCGGAATTGATGATGTAATTTTGATGATGACAGGAGGAGAAAAAAGATGAGTGGATTATTAGAGAAAGATATCTGTCTGCTGTTAAAAGGCCATCGCAACACGATGATCCTTTTCCTTATGATCTGTGTATTCCTCGGACTTAGCCAGACGGACACCTTTATTCTGGGCTATTTTCCGTTTCTGATGATCGTTCTGCTGATCGGAACGCTTTCCTGCGATGAAGCGGATAACGGACTGCCGTTCCTGTTCACACTCCCGATTGACCGGAAACTGTATATCCGCGAAAAATACCTGTTCTGCGTGGCCGGAACCGTAGTATCGTTTGTCCTCGCCTGGGCGTTATACCTGGTATCCCTGCTGGTGCACGGCGTTTCGAATGTATCTGGTGTTCTCTCGGAAAATGCGGGAGTGATACCGGTCTTTCTGGCGGTATTTTTCATCACCATTTCCATCATGATTCCGGTGCAGATCAAATGCGGAGCAGAAAGCGCACGGGTCATGATGGCAGGAATCTGTTTTCTGTTTGCCGGTGTGATTCTGTTTGTGCAGAAAGTCGCAGGAGAAGCGACACTGGATCAAATCACGGAGCTGATTGGCACCATTACGGGCACAATTCCGGGCCAGGCAGGAATTTTTACTGCAGGCATCGTGGTTTTGCTGATTTCGTACCGGATCAGTGTAGGATTTATGGAGAAACAGGAATTTTAGAAAAAACGAAAGACGTCAGATTTCATTTTAAAACGTGAAATCTGGCGTTTTTGCTGTGATAAAATTTGCAGAAACTTGAAAAAAATGGCATTGTATGGTATTCTTTACAGGATGTTGCTTAAAAATTATATAAGAAGAAACAGAGGAAAAAATGAAAAAATTATTTGCACAGATTGTGAAATTCGGTATCGTCGGCTTCACCAGCTTTGGTATTGATTACGTGACCGGACTGATCGTTCTGAACCTTGTTATGGCGCTGACTCCAGTTCATATTTTGAAATGGCATCGCTTGTCGGTTCTGTTGCCGGATTTACTGTGTCCGTCATCGCTAATTACATTTTAAGTTTCAAATTTGTCTTTGAGCGAAAAGAAGACCTGAACAAAAAAGTCGAATTCATTACCTTCGTCGTCCTTTCCCTGATCGGAATGCTGCTGAACAGCTTCCTGATCTGGATTGTAGTAGGACCGATCTACCGGGGGAGCACTGCACTGCAGCAGCACATCGGCTACAACCTGATTTACACCATTGCAAAAGTTTTTGCAACTGCGGTTGTCATGGTGTACAACTTTATTACCAGAAAAATCTTTCTGGAGAAGAAATGATTCTGAAAAAATCTGAAAAGAAGGCAGCGGAGAAAAACGCTGCCTTCTTTTCAAAGAAAGATAAAAAGGAAAGGCTGGTGAAGAGAGAATGAACTTCCCATTCAACTACAGGCAGGATTGTACCTGTATCTGATCTGTATTAATATCATTACCATAGCAGTCTATGGAATCGACAAACGAAACGCCGTGTATGGAAAATGGAGAATCCGCGTTTCCACGCTTCTTACCTTGGCCGCCGGCGGCGGCTCACCCGGAGCCCTGCTGGCGATGCACCTGTCCATCACAAGACAAGAAAAAAGAAGTTTACCATCGGCGTTCCGCTGATGCTGCTGGTGCAGATCGCGCTTTTTTTCTTTCTTGTGAAAGCAGATTTTTCGATCTCAATCTGAGAAAGAAAGGTGATGAAAATGGAAATGAGCCGTCCAGTCCTTCGGCGGCTATGCAGACGCACAGCTTAGCCGCCTGCAAAATGCGTTGGCGCGCGGCACTTTCTTGCAGAGTGAGAAAGAACAGCATATTTATGAAATGCTTTTAGATATGTAAAAACATCTGTCCAATAGGGCAGATGTTTTTACGTGTGCCATTATTGTGACAGATGATATAATATTATGATAAAAAGCGGCGAAAAGGTAAGATACATATAAAATGATCAAAAGGAGAAAGAATGGGAACTGATCATAAAGAAAAACTGATTCGAGTGTTACAGATTTTAGAGGAAACAGATGAAAAAAGTCCGATGAATGCGACACAGATTTTGAAATATCTGGAAGAGGAATATCAAATAGAACAGGTCGATCGCCGTTCTGTTTATCGTGATATTAAAATGCTGCAATTTTGTGGTTATGAAATATATCAGTGTGCGGATAAAAAGATGGGCTGGTATATGAAAAAACATATATTTTCGGACTGGGAAATTAAAATTATGTTGGATGCAGTACAGCAGGCAAGATGCATTTCTGCAAAGGAAGCAAAGGAATTGAAAGAACGACTATTGGATCTTACAAGTAAGAGAAGTCGAAGCAGATTTTGTCATATGATGACACCCAAGGCAGGAAACATGGATTCTGATAGGGAAACAGGATACTACATTGAAACAATGCTGGAAGCTATGTATCTCCATAAAAAAATTGAATTTCAATATACAGAAGTAAATGAGAAGTTGCAAAAGGTGCTTCGAAGAGAAGGAAAAAAAATATTCGCTTAATCTTTATGAAATATATTGGTCTGATAATACCTATTATTTAATCGGGGCACATGATCATTATGATAGACTTACAAGTTATAGGCTTGATCGAATTGAAAATCTGGAGATATCACAGAGTGACGCGATTGACGCTGTAGAAAAAATAGGTCCAAATCCCGAACTTATTATTCGGAAATATATTGAAGAAAGTGTAAACCATTTCCTGGGGGAAACCGTAAGAATAGAAGTGGAATATAAACCAGAACCGGCGACAAATGCAATTCTCTATGATTTTGTTGGGAAAAATGTATCGGTCCAAAAACTGGAAAATGGAAATTGCAGAGCCGTTTTTTATAAAATGAACAGTGTAACTTTACTTGGATGGTTCATGAAATATATGGATAAGTTTATGGTTATAGAACCACAAATGCTGCGGGAAAATATAAAGACAAAATTGGAGAATACATTGGAAATAATGAATAATATAAATGGATCACAATAATACAGGACAAAAAAATATGATAAAACAAACTTTATGAAAACCAGGAGGAACTATATTGGAAAAAGATTTAAAAATGGAAGTATTTGCGTCAGTAGATACTGTAAAACCGGTAGAATTTCATGTTTATGAACTTCATGCACAAAAAATAGGAAATACATATTCTATTATCAGAGGGGCAGCTGGAAATTACGAAACTGGAATCAGGCAGGCGTATTTGAAGATGGAAACAAAATCTATGCGACGGAAAAACTGCAAGAGAAAATCCCAAATGCTGATTTTACAGTCGAATATGAGGGATCACGAGAACTGCCTGTTTTAGAAAACAGAAGAATCTATCAGGAACTTATCAAATACTGGATCACACAAAAACTATCCCAAATTTTAATTTTTGGAAAATACAGAAAATATTCCTGTAAAAGTAATGTGACAAGTAAGTGGATTATGACAAATCAGGGATTTGAGACGTTTTCGTCAGGAACAGAGAAATTAGTCTGGAACGGAAATATAATTTCTGGGTTACTATTATGGATGATGAAAAAGCATATCTGAGAATTGATACCAGCAGTCTTTTTTCATCGAATCAAACTGTAGCTGATTATCTGGAAAAAGGACTAAATCTAATTGGTCAGGAAGTAAAAAATGACTGGGCAAAGAATAATCAGACAGGCATTCTGACAGAAATCTGTGATTTGACCGTAACGGATAAACTGGATTTTGCAGATAGTCTAAAGGCGTATTATATCCAACGAAATGAAGCATACAGGGTAGAGAATATTTCTGATGATACCAGGATAGTTAAGGTGGCACTTCAGACGGGAATAGAATTACCTTATTATCCGCAGGCATTAAAACCAGTATTGACAAGAGAAACGGTAAGCCGTATGGATGCAGCTTTTTCTATGCGGACAGAGTCTTGGTAAAACGGAATATGAAGACCAGAGTACTTTTAGACCAGGATTTTATACAGGATATTGGAACGATTGAGCCACTTGACGGAATGAAATTTGAAACAGATCCATGTACAGTAGAGAAAATTGGCTATAAGAAAGGTAAAGTTAAAGAACCGCTGTTAGTTTGTGGAAAAGATAAGGCTCTTAAATGCGGCGAAGAATTTAAAGTATTCAACTACGGTTTTTATCGAAAGACGGAAAAAGAAATAAAAATAGGATATTTGTATCCGAGAAATTCCTATGATTTGATGAAGGCAGTTGTAAATGGGATTTATACCTTTGCGAAACTTGGAAAGTATCACGGGGAAAAGGATTTATATACCATGGCGGGACTGCTGGATCTGGATGTAAAGGCAATGGTACGGGAAGAATATGAGTTGGGAGATATTGCAGATTATAAAAGAGCTGCCAATAAATTGCAGAAGATAGAAGGAATCGATCTGGTCATTGCACTTGTACCAGATGGGATGGAGGAAGATGGACCGTACAATCCGTTTAAAACTATTTGGGCAAAGGCTAATATCCCGTCACAGATGATCAGTATGAAAACAGCAAAATTGTTCGCTGAGGAAGCAAAAGAAGGGAATAAGGCAAAAAATAATTCAAGATATTACCTTCACAATATAATTCTTGGAATTCTTGGAAAAACAGGCGGGATTCCATGGGTTGTAAAAGATATGCCTGGCAATGTGGATTGTTTTGTAGGTCTTGATGTTGCGACGATAGCAAAAGGAATTCATTATCCTGCCTGCTCGGTTGTGTTTGACAAATATGGCCGTCTGCTTGGATTTTATAAACCGGCAGCACCACAGCAGGGAGAAAAAATTACTACCAGGATTCTTCAGGATATTTTTGATCAGGTGATTTTTGCATATGAAGACCGTTTTGGTGAAATGCCGAAGAACATTGTGATTCATCGAGATGGATTCAGCAATGAAGATGATGAATGGTATAAAAATTACTTTGCGGCCAAGGGAATTATGTATAATATTATTGAAGTAAGAAAAAATATCAGCAGTAAACTGATATTCTGGCAGAATGGGCAGATAGAGAATCCACCGATGGGATACTGTGTTTATAACGCAGACAAAGGATATCTTGTGACGACAAATATGAAAAATAAAAAAGGATCACCGAATCCCATTTTGATTGAGAAAAAATGTGGAAATCTTTCTATGGCTGATATTTTGACACAGGTGCTTTATCTTTCGCAGTTACACGTGGGGTCAACACAAAAAATGCGGCTTCCTATTACGACTGGATATGCGGACAAAATTTGTAAGAATAGAGAATTTGTTCCGGAAGGAAGATGGACGATCGGCTATTCTTTTTGTGAAAAATAAAACATAGATAAAAATGAGACGACAGGGATTCTGGAGTTTTTTTAGGAAAAATGCTATAATAGTCTGCAAAGAGACATCCCATAAGAAACCAAGGAGGATTTTGAAATGAACAGTATTTTTCACAGAATCAGTGTTAGAAAGTATGAAGACAAGCCGGTTGAAAAAGAAAAAATTATGCAGATCTTAAAAGCAGGCATGCAGGCTCCAAGCGCGTGCAACCAGCAGCCGTGGGAATTTTATGTGGTAACGGATAAGAAAAAAATTGAGGCGCTTTCTAAAATGACACCGTACACCGGCTGCGCGGCAAAAGCTCCGGTTGTGCTGGTATCGGCATATCGCCTGGAAGGTCTTGTCGCTCCAGCATTTGCGCAGATCGATATGTCGATTGCCCAGGAAAATATCTGGCTGGAAACGGATGCGCTTGGTCTTGGCGGCGTATGGTTCGGCATTGCACCAAATGAAGAAAATATGGAAAAAGTAAGAGTTCTGCTGGGACTGCCGGAAGAAGTTCATGTCTTTGCGCTGTTTGCTCTTGGCTATCCTGCCGAGCACAGAGAGCAGCAGGACCGCTTTAAACCAGAACGGATTCATTTTATCGATGAATAAAACAAAGAAGCCGGCAGACCGCCTGATTTTCCATGTAGATGTCAACAGCGCCTTTTTATCCTGGGAGTCCGCGCGGCGGATGAAAGAGGGGCTGCCGGATCTGCGGGACATTCCCGCCTGCATCGGCGGTGACCCGGCAAAAAGGACGGGTATCGTTGTAGCAAAGTCGATTCCGGCGAAAAAATGCGGTGTCCAGACCGGCGAGCCTGTGGCAATGGCACTGCGGAAATGCCCGAATATGGTTATTGTTCCCAGTGATTTCGATCTTTATGTCAAGTGCTCCCGGGCCTTCAAGAAAATCTGCGCATCCTACACTCCGGTCATGGAGTCTTTCTCGATTGACGAAGTGTTCCTTGATATGACGGGAACCTCTCTTTTGTACCCGGATCCGATCGCGGCAGCACATGAAATTAAAGACCGGATTTCCGACGAGCTGGGATTTACGGTAAATGTCGGCATTTCCACCAATAAACTCCTGGCCAAAATGGCGTCCGATTTCGAAAAACCGAACAAAGTGCATACCCTGTTTCCAGAAGAAATCCCTGCGAAGATGTGGCCTCTTCCGGTACGCGAGCTTTTGTTTCTCGGCAAAGCGTCCGAAAAGAAGTTGACCGAGGCCGGAATCCGCACGATCGGAGATCTGCACATGCATGGGAAACTGATATTCAGACCCTGATTGGCAATAAAAACGGCCATCAGCTGTACCAGTACGCCCGCGGCATCGACGATTCCCCCGTAAAAGCACAGCCCGATGAGGCGAAAGGCTTCAGCGCAGAGACGACCTTTAACGAGGACATCGTCTCTATCGAACAGGTCGACCCGATTCTTCTCGCCCAGTGTGACATCGTGGCCGCCCGCATGCGTCGGAAAAAGAAAAAATGCACCTCCGTTTCCATAACCTTCCGCACCCTCGATTTCCGAAACCGCTCACACCAGACAAAACTTCCAAATGCGACCGATATCACAGATGAAATCTACCGCTGCGCCAAACAGCTCTTCCGCGAATCCTGGAAAGGAGAGCCCCTCCGCCTGATCGGTGTCTCCGTAACCGGCCTTACCGAAGACGATTTCGAACAGCTCTCCCTCTTCGAAGATCCCGAAAAGAAGGAGAAAAGCCGTAAACTCGATGCCGCCCTCGACGCAATCCGCCAGAAATACGGCAACGACAAAGTCACCCGCGCAAGCACCTGAACGGAACACAGGGAATTGCAAGAAAAGCGAAGGCACAGATGAAAAATGATGTGGAAAACTGAAAAATAATCTTCAAAGAAGGCAGCGGAGAAAAACGCTGCCTTCTTTGAAAATAAAGCAAAACAACGATAATATTCGGAAAAATGAAAATACAACAATTGATATATTTCTGAAAATAAGATATAATAATCGGAAAGAAGCACACTGGAAAGGAGGAAACGAATGAAAACATGCAAGGAAATGGCAAAGCTATGGGGCGTTACGGAACGCACTGTAACAACTTTCTGCAAAACAGGTAAAATTTCAGGAGCCGTAAAAGAAGGAAAAAGCTGGCGCATTCCGGATGGGGCAGAAAAACCAGTGGATGGCAGAATACTGTCAGGAAAGTATGTAAAAAAAGAGGAAAAAGAAGCAAAAAAACCACTTCCGATCGGAATATCTGATTACGTACGGGCACAGTCGGAATATTATTATGTGGACAAGACAGGAATGATCAAAGAATTTCTGGATCGAAAACCGCTGGTATCACTGTTTACGCGGCCGAGACGATTTGGAAAGACGTTGAATATGGATATGCTTCGCGTTTTCTTTGAAATTTCCGATACAGATACCAGCCAGTATTTCCGGGACAAAGAAATCTGGAAATGTGGAGAAGAATACCGAGAGCATCAGGGAAAATATCCGGTTATTTTTCTGACGTTTAAAGATATAAAATTTGCGTCCTGGGAACTGACTTTTGCAAAAATTGCAGAGCTGGTACAGGAAGAGTTCGGCAGACATAAGGAACTTGGAACGAGTGAGAAACTAGAACTATATGAGAAAGATTATTTTCGGAAAATACTGGCAGGTCAGGCAAATGAAGTAGAACTTCTTCGTCTCTGCAGAAACTTTCCAAAATGCTTCATGAACATTATGGAAAAGCACCGATCATTATGATCGATGAATATGATGCACCGATTCAGGAAGGCTATTCGAAAAAGTTTTATGAAGAAATTGTTGGATTTATGTGGAATTTCTTTTCCGGCGCATTCAAAGACAACCGGCATCTGTCGTACGGTTTTTTAAGTGGAATTCTGCGGATTGCACAGGAAAGTATATTCAGTGGTCTGAATAATCTGACGGTAAATTCCATTCTGGATGAGACATATGATAAATACTTTGGATTTACCCGTGCAGAAGTCCATAAAATGCTGCGGGATTACGGTGCTCTCGAAAAAGAAGCAGAGCTTAAAACCTGGTATGACGGATATCTTTTTGGCGCAGAAGAAATTTACAATCCCTGGTCCGTGGTCAACTATATTGCACAGGGGTGTATTCCAAAGGCATATTGGGTAAACACTGGAAAGAATGAAATTCTGGAAGAAGTTCTGAAGGCAGCGACAGAGGATGTCATAGAGAAATTGTATGCATTGCTGCAGGGAGAGCGAGTGGTTGCGAGAATCGATCAAAATGTAGTTTACCGGTCTCTGATGGAAGAACCCTCCAGTATTTACAGTCTGCTTCTGGTTGCTGGATATCTGAAAACACCAAAAAAGGAGTTGCAGACAGACGGATCGTATCTGTGTGAGGTATCTATTCCCAACTGGGAGATTGCGGCAGTTTACAAAGCAGAGATTTTATCCCATCTGCTGCAGATTGGAGCAGTAACCAGAACGACAGCAGACCGGATTGCAGAAAGCCTGTATACGAATGATGTGAAAAAACTGCAGAGTGCGATTGCAGAGTATATGGACAAGTCGATCAGTTTTTACGATGCGGGCGCAGAAGGTTTTTACCATGGACTGGTACTGGGACTGATTGCATTGCTGGATCAACAGTATAAAATCACATCCAACCGGGAATTTGGAGAGGGACGGTACGATATCAGCCTGTTCCCGCGAGAACTCCGGTATCCTGGCATTCTGATGGAACTAAAATGGAAAAAGGGGATTACAGAAGACACACTGAAAAATTAGCGAAAGAAGCACTAAACCAGATTGAAACACAGCGATACGATACAGAAATGCGGCAGGAAGGGGTTACGGAAGTCATCAAACTTGGAATCGCCTTTTCTGGAAAAAATGTAAAAATTTGGACGGTATAAAAACAGGAGAAGACAAAACAGGGGGAAGCAAAATGAAAAAATTAACAACGGCAAAGATATGGCAGTTCGCAGCAGGCCAGTTTGGATGGGCGCTGCTGTCTGGTATCATATCGAACTGGCTGGTGTACTTTTATCAGCCGGATGAAACCGCAATCAGCCAGGGACAGACGGTATTCATTCCGCAGGGGTTGGTGATTTTCGGGGTTTTTACCATTATTGGAGGAATTACAGCTTTCGGAAGAATTTTCGATGCATTCACTGACCCGATGATTGCGTCCTGGTCAGACCGGTGTACTTCGAAAAATGGACGGCGGATCCCGTTTTTAAAAGGCGCGGCTCTGCCGCTGGCACTTTCCACGGTGCTGGTGTTCTGGTCACCGGCGAATGAAAACAGCTGGATCAATGCTGCGTTCTTATTTGTGATGATTCTGGCATACTATCTTTCTATCACGGCATATTGTACCCCATACAATGCTCTGATTCCGGAGCTTGGCCACACACAGCAGGAACGCCTGAACATATCCACCATCATTTCCTTTACCTTTATCGCAGGAACAGCCGTGGCCTATCTGGCACCGACGATCTGGGGTGCGTTGATTCCTTCCTTTGGAAGAGTAAATGCGATCCGGGTCACCTTCACAGCCATGGCGCTGGCAGCTTTCGTATGCATGCTCGTGCCGGTATTCTGTATTCGGGAAAAAGATTACGTAGATACCGTTCCTTCGAAGGATTCCGCCTTCCGTTCCCTTGCGGCAACCTTTCGAAACGGAGAATTCCGAAAATTCGTGGGATCCGATATCTTTTACTGGATCGCACTTACCATGTTCCAGACGGGCCTTCCGTTTTTCGTTACCAGCCTGCTGAAACTCCCGGAGACGATGACAACGCTGTACTTTGTGGGAATGACGGCACTGTCGCTCGTCTTTTACATTCCGGTCAACAAACTGACACCGAAACTGGGCAAGAAAAAGATGATTCTGTTTGCCTTTGCTGTTTTCAGCCTTGCATATTTTTACACAGGCTTTATGGGAAACATCCCGTTCATCCCGGAAGCCGTACAGGGCCTGATTCTGACAGCCGCGGCAGCACTTCCCATGGCGATTTTCGGTATTCTGCCGCAGGCGGTTGTCGCAGATATTGCACAGAGCGATGCGATTACCTCGGGAAGCAGCCGCGAGGGAATGTTCTACGCAGCCAGAACTTTCGCCTTCAAGCTGGGGCAGAGCCTTTCCATGCTGATCTTTACGGCGGTCTCCACCATTGGAAACGGCAGTGGAGCCGGATACCGGATTGCGGCATTCGGTGCAGCTGTATTCTGCGGCGCAGGCGGACTGATACTGATGTTTTACGATGAGAAAAAGATTAACTGCGTGATCAACGGAAAAGCATAGGTCAGTACTCAGCACGGCGGCCTTTTTTATCTCGAAATCAGCTCCTCCGCATGCTTTAATGCATCCGAAATATTCGAACAGAAATTTTCTTCCCCGACAAGCTCCACAAAGCCGGATTTTTCATCACCTTCATCGGCTGCTCATTCACATGAGAGAAGACGAGAGTGATCCCTTTCGATTCGCAGAGCTTCGTCAGATTCTGGAGTGCATTCATGGCTGTACTGTCGATCGCCGGTACGCTCCGCATCCGGAGAACGAGACATTTTGTGAAATCCTTTACTACAATGTGCTCAATCGCATCCGCCGCGCCAAAGAAGAGCGGTCCTGTGATCTCGTATACACGGATTTCCAGCGGCAGCTTCTGCAGATGTTCATCCACCGCCGGGGAATCATCGTCTACATAGACCCAGCTGTCGGCGTGCGTTTCCTCGCTCATCCGCTTGATGAAAAGCAGGCAGGCCAGAACCATGCCGATCTCGATTGCGACAACGAGGTCAAACACAACGGTCAGCACAAACGTAGTGAAAAGAACGATAATATCACTCTTCGGAGCCGTGCGTACAAGATGTACGAAGGTTCTCCACTGGCACATATTGTAGGCAACAAGGAACAGAATCGCGGCAATCGTCGGCATCGGAATCATGCCCGCAAACGGCATCAGCACAACAAGAACGATGACGAGCGTAATGGAATGCACCATACCCGCAACCGGCGTGCGTCCGCCGTTTTTGATATTTGCCGCCGTTCTGGCAATCGCTCCCGTAGCCGGAATACCGCCGAAAAGCGCAGAAGCAATATTTCCGGCACCCTGTGCAATCAGCTCTGTATCCGAACGATGCTTGCTGTTGATCATGCCGTCCGCAACAACACAGGAGAGAAGCGACTCAATCGCCGCAAGCACCGCGATCGTAAACGCATTTGGAATCGCCGACTGAATCAGTTTCATGTCAAAAACCGGCAGATGAAGCGTCGGAAGCGCATTGCTGATTGTGTACAGATTTCCAATCGTAGAAACGTGCAGCGGCAGAAACTGAACCATCAGAATACCGACAATAACAGCAATCAGCGATCCCGGGATTTTCTTGAAAATCAGCGGAGACACAATCAAAATGGCAAGGCTGACCCCTCCGACAATCAGCGCATCCGGTGAAATCGTGGAAAAATTCTCCGCAAATGCCTTTAGTTTTTCCATCGTTTCAATCGGCTTTACCCCGTCAGGATACGTAACGCCGCAGAAATCCTTCAGCTGTCCGATCACGATTGTCACCGCAATACCGGAAGTAAAACCCGTTGTAATCGTATAAGGAATAAACTTGATCAGACTTCCAAAATGACAGAAGCCCATGATAATAAGGAAGACACCGGCAAGAATGGTCGCCGTCATCAGCCCTCGAGCCGTCCCGCGCGACAATACCGGCAACAATCGTGGCAAACGCGGCCGTCGGACCGGCAATCTGGACACAGCTTCCGCCGAGCGCGGAAATCACAAAGCCCGCCACAATCGCGGTGAAAATACCAGCCTCCGGTCCCACGCCGGAAGCAAGAGCCAGTGCAATAGAAAGAGGAAGTGCAATGATCGCAACGATGATACCGGCAGTCACATCTTTGGCAAACTGCGCGCGGTCATAGGACTTCAGAGAAGTGAGTAGCATTGGTTTGAACGAATTCATTTGAAAAGCTCGCTTTCTGTATTAGATTTGTATTACTGTTAGAACAACTTTCCAAGTATAGCATAAGAGACGGGGAGCAGGAAACCCAAAAAGGAATTGTTTGTCTTTCTATACAATCATGTTATGCATGACATTGCACACAGCCGGCAGAAAAATTCGAATGGAAAATTTTTCTGTCACTTTTTTTTATTTTTTCAGTGACTTTCCTCTATGATCTATGGTACACTAATCCATGCGCGTTAAAAACGAGAATAGAATATCAAATGGAGGAAATCTCAAAATATGAGCAAAAAGAAAGGCGAAGGCCTGAAATCATTCAACAGGGGATTTAACGTGCCGGATACCTACATTATCATCTTTTTTGTGGTGGTTATCGCGGCCGTCATGACCTTCCTCGTCCCGAAAGGCTATTACGAGACGGAGGATGTCACGTACCTGATGAACGGGGTAGAAAAGACCCGTACCGTCATCAAAGACGGAAGCTTCCAGTATCTGACCGATGCTGCAGGAAAACCGGTCACAGAAGGTGTTGCACTGTTTAGCGGCGATGGCGGAACCGGATTTTTCAATTACATGTATAACGGAATTATCAGCAGCTCCGCCATCGAAATCATCGCATTTCTGATGGTAGTCGGCGGCGCTTTCGGTATCATGATCCGCACCGGAGCCGTTGAAGCCGGTCTGATCGGCCTGATCCGTAAAGCAAAAGGAGCCGAAAAACTGCTGATCCCGGTTCTTTTCGTCCTGTTTTCCCTCGGCGGAGCGTGTTCGGAATGGGAGAAGAGGCCCTTCCGTTCACCATGATCCTCTGCCCGCTGTTCGTCGCTGTCGGATACGACACGGTCATTGCCGTGCTTGTCACGTACGTCGCAACACAGATCGGCTTCGGATCCTCCTGGATGAACCCGTTCTCTGTCGGAATCGCACAGGGAATCGCCGGCGTTGACGTCTTCTCCGGCGCAGGTTCCGTATGGTGATGTGGGTGGTGTTCACCGCTCTTGGCTGCGGCATGACCATGTTCTATGCAGCAAAAGTAAAAAAGACCCCGGAAATCTCCGTTGCTTACGAAAGTGACCAGTATTTCCGTGATCAGAACGAAAAAACAGGCATCGACGAGGGCCATTCCTTCGGCATCGGCATATCCTAGTTCTGGTGACACTGGCTGTTACCGTTGTCTGGGTTATCTGGGGCGTTATGGCAAAAGGTTATTACATGGCCGAAATCGCAACCCAGTTCTTCATCATGGGAATTGTGGCAGGTGTGATCGGTGTCATTTTCCATCTGAATGACATGAAAGTGAACGACATTGCCGTTTCCTTCAAAGACGGCGCAAAAGACCTGATCGGCGCAGCACTCGTTGTTGCGATGGCACAGGGCATCATGCAGGTGCTCGGCGGTTCCGATCCGACCACACCGACCGTTATCAACACCATTATGTACGGCATCTCACAGGCACTGGCCGGTCTTTCCGGTGCAGCCGCAGCCGTGCTGATGTACGTGTTCCAGTCGGTCTTCAACTTTTTCGTCGTGTCCGGCTCCGGCCAGGCGGCGATCACCATGCCGATCATGGCACCGCTCGCGGACCTTCTCGGCGTATCCCGCCAGACATCCGTCCTTGCGTTCCAGCTCGGTGATGCTTTCACAAACCTGATCGTCCCGACCTCCGGCTGCCTGATCGGCTCCCTGGCGATTGCAAAAATCGAGTGGTCGAACTGGATCAAATTCATGTGGAAATTCTTAGGGATACTGATGATTGGAGCAGTCATTACGATTCTGATTGCGGTTGCCATTGGATTTTAAGAGGAGTGAGAGAAAATGATATTATTTCAGAACATAGACGTCTATGCGCCGGAATACCTCGGAAGAAAAGACGTTCTTACTGTGTATGATAAAATTGTCAAGATCGCAGATGCCGGCACGATAACGGCAGACGGCCTGCTCTTTGGCGCGGAGACCGTAGACGGAACCGGACTTGTCCTGACACCTGGCTTTGTCGACTGCCATGTTCACGTGCTCGGCGGAGGCGGCGAGGGCGGCTTTGCCAACCGCACCCCGGAGGCGACGATGGAAGGCCTGAACAAGTTCGGTGTGACAACCGTTGTCGGCTGCCTCGGAACTGACGGCATTGGCCGTGACATGTGCGCGCTCGTGGCAAAAACAAAAGGCCTCCGGGAGCAGGGCATGTCCGCCTGGTGCTACACCGGCAGCTATCAGGTTCCGGTGCGTACACTGACGGATGGAATTACGAAAGATATCATGATGATCGAAGAAATCATCGGAACCGGCGAAATCGCCATCTCGGACCACCGATCCTCACAGCCGACCTTCGAAGATTCGCCCGACTGGCAGCAGACACGCGCCTCGGCGGTGTTCTTTCCGGGAAAGCGGGAGTGATCAATGTCCACCTTGGCGACGGTGCAAGATGTATGGAGCTGATCGAACGCGTCATCAGCGAAACCGAAATCCCGGCCAGCCAGTTCCTCCCGACCCATGTCAACCGGAATGAGAAGCTGTTCCAGAAGGCAATTGAATACGCCGTAAAGGGCGGTGCGGTCGATTTCACCGGAAATGAAGAGATCGATTACTGGGAAACTGTCTGTGATGAAGTCCGCGTGTGCAAAGGAATCCGCCGCATGCTGGATGCAGGCGTGAATCCGAAACACATCACCATCTCATCCGACGGTCAGGGCAGTCTGCCGATCTTTAATGAGAAGGGAGAATTCCTGCGGATGGGCATGGGCCAGTCGAGCTGTTTGCTGAAAGAAGTAAAAGAATGCGTGGAGAAAGCGGGAATTCCGCTGGAAACCGCAATTTCGACGATTACGGCAAACCCGGCAGAGATCCTGTCACTGAAAGGAAAAGGAAAAATCCAGGAAGGGTTTGATGCAGATCTTTGCGTACTGGATCAGGGACTGGAGATTCAGGAAGTCGTTGCACGGGGGAAGACGGTGTATCGGAAATAGCATATTGGTAATATTGGGAAAAGGTCACAGCTTTGCGGAGCTGCGGCCTTTTTGATGGGAATGCCTGCGGAAAGAATGTTTTACAATAGTATTTTGTAAGAAGGTACGATATAATGAACATATATCTTGCGACAGGGAAGGAGAAACTGCAGTGTCGGAAATAAAACTTTTTGAGGTCGGAACGGTTGTGAAAGAGCGCACCTCTTCCACGGTAGTATTGGAGAAACAACTGCAAACAACGATAGAGCAGAACATGGAGACATTTTTCGGCGTTCGTTTTCTGAAAAGTGAATATATGATCACATCCGGAAGAATGGACAGCATCGGAATTGATGAAAATAATAGCCCAGTGATTTTTGAGTATAAGAGAAGCTCGAGCGAGAACGTAATTAATCAGGGATTATTCTATCTGGATTGGCTTTTGGATCACAAAGCGGATTTCAAACTGCTTGTGATTGAAAAACTGGGTATGGAAGTAGCAGACCAGATTGATTGGTCGGTGCCTTGTGTGATTTGTATTGCAAGTGATTTTACGAAATACGACGTGCATGCAGTGAATCAGATGCAGAGGAATATCAAGTTGGTGAAATATCGGAAATATGGGGAAGATCTGTTGCTGTTTGAACATCTGAACACACCGGTGGCAAAGCCAGTAACGGAAACATCAACCATTTCAACAACAAGTAGTACATACACACAGAAAACACATTTAGAGAAGCTGTCATCAGCAAGCAGCCATTTCAAAACATTATATACGGCGCTTTGTGACTACATCGAATCGCTAGGAGACGATCTTGTTCCAAACCAATTGAAGCTGTATTTGGCCTATAAGAAAGTGCAGAACATTTTCTGCATTGAAATTTATAACAAACAGATCCTGCTCCGAATGAAACTCGACCCGGACACTGTTGAACTGGAAGAAGGATTCACAAGAGATACCCGCGGGATTGGACATTACGGAACGGGGGAGCTGGAAGTGTCAATCAAGACGGCAGAAGACTTTCAGAAGGCAAAGAAGCTGATTGATCGGGCGTATCAGGAGACGTTATAAAGCATGGTAAAAACTGGAAAATGATGAAAAAATTTGAATTGTAAAGTCAAATACGTTACAATTTAAAGTTAGAACAGAGAGGATGAAACGGTGAAAGAAGAAATAATACAAAACATAAATCAAGGGTTGGAAGCAGCCTATATCAATGGAAATCTTGCTTCAAATCTGGAATATAAACCGAGTTTTATATCAAACAATCCAGAAGAGGGTAAAAAAGTTATTTCTTCTATTGAAGAAGAGCTACTTCGCTGTGAACAATTCCAGATTAGTGTGGCATTTATCACAATGGGAGGAATTACGCCCCTCCTGCAGACGTTAAAAGAACTCGAGCGAAAGAGAATCCCGGGGCAAATTCTTACAACGAACTACTTAGATTTTAGTGAGCCAAGAGCGTTGGCAAAACTGAATGAATTGAATGAAAAGTCTAATCCCCCAGCTATGCTGGGGAGAATAGAGTAGTCGGAAGTGGTGAGGATAACAAAATAAAGCCTCCTGTGATAGAATGAGAATGGTGTCGCAAGCCAAACTCAAAATCAAAGGAGGCGGTCCAAATGGACAATAAAAGTTTATCACATACTCGTTGGAAATGCCAGTATCACATTGTGTTTATTCCTAAATACCGAAAGAAGGTATTGTATGGGAGAATACGCAGAGATGTCCGAGAGATAATAGCAACTTTATGCCAGTATAAAAATGTAGAGATAATTGCAGGAGCGGTATGTATAGATCATGTACATTTAAGCGTAGCAATTCCACCAAAACTCAGAGTATCAGATTTTATGGGGTATCTGAAAGGAAAAAGCACATTAATGATTTATGACAGGCATCCTGAGTTGCAAAGTAAATGGGATAAAGCGTTTTGGGCTAGAGGATATTATGTTGAAACGATTGGCAATATAACAGATGAAGCAGTTCAAAAGTATATAAAAGAGTAAGCAGAAGAATCGAGACGAGAAGATTCGAGTAGTACCGCTTTATAGCGGGCTAGCAAAAGTGCTTGCGATACCGCCCTTTGGGGCGAGCAGTAACAATAGCCCTTTGGAGGGCTAATAATAAACCACCAGTTGAACAGGTGGTTGCTAACTAGAATGTAGGAAACATTGTTTTTCGGCAGAAATACATTTACGGAGCTTCATTTCCTGCTTATGATGTTTGGCATATATCCCATAGTAGCGAAGCATTTTAAAATGTTTTTCGGAGATGTGGACAATGAGTTTTTGAATGAAGTTCAAAGCAGGAATGGTTTCAGTAACAGTTTTATTGTCTTCGTGTCTGGTGTAATGAAAGGTTACATTTTTGCCGTCATAAGTATCAATACGCGATGTGGCAATAACAGGTCTGCCGAGGTATCGGCTGATGTATTTAATGGTGATATCAGGAGTGCAAAGATTTGGCTTTGCACGGACATAAAAGCCGTCAGCGTGTTTCGTGTACATTTCATTTTTGACTTTGCGAAAAGTCGGACCAATGCGGGAGGTAAGTCGTTCAAGCAGGACTTTGCGGAAAGCATTACGAAGGAAACTGTAATCAAAGTGTTTGACAGGACGCCAAGGAGTGATGTTACCAGCCCCACCCTCGGAGATGAGATCGTGGATATGAGGATTCCATTTTAAATCACGCCCAAAAGTGTGAAGAATACAGATAAGCCCAGGAGTAAAGTTTTCGGTTTTATTCATTTTGGAAAACATGCGTAAAACAACATCACGAACAGAATGAAATAAACAATCTAAGAGAGTCCTGTCTTCGAGAAAATAAACGCGAAGTTCCGCTGGGATAGTAAAAACACAATGGCGATGAACGCAAGAAACAAGCTTACAGGACATATGAAAAGAACGAAGCTGGTTGTATTTGTTTCCGCAGGAAGGGCAAAAACGGCTTTTACAGCGAAAGGGAACAAATTTAAGATTTCCACAGTGAGGACAGCCATACATGGCACCACCGTAAGAAGGTCACCACAATGAATCATCTTGTTGACATTTTCAATGACAGCAGGACGAGGATGGAGTTCATAATAATCGGTAAAGATGGATTGTAATATATTCATAATAGAATTTTACAATAAAGAAGGAGATAAGAAAACCCCTTCCCCTCATGAATGAGGGGTTAGGGGAGTTGAGAGTGTCGCAGACACTTTTTTATTGTGGGAGAAGCCTTGACCGCGGTCTTTGCTGAAGATGCATTGCTGGGCAAAATCAAGGCAAACCCTCTTGGCTGTATGGACAATTTGAGGCAGAACGATTGGTTCGGCTTTTTTGGGGAGACTGCGTTTTTACCGGCTCCCGTTACAGCTCTTCGTACTTGGGCAGCGACTTTACGGTGCCGCCTTCCATGGCGCTTTCGTGGGCCAGGAGACCAACGCCGGTCCAGTAGGCCGCATCGATATCGGAGGGGAAGGGAGTTCTGTCTTCCAGAATGCTGGTAACGAACTCATGGACCAGATGCGGATGGGAACCGCCATGACCGCCGCCCTGCTTGAAGGACAGATGGGGATTGACCTCGTCATAGGCCACTTCGTAGGTAAACCGGCCAATGACGTCCGGAAGCAGATGGGCATAATCGGGGACCTGAACGTATTCCTCATCGATCTTGCCGCCGCGGTTCTCGTTCTCCCAAACCAGATCCCGCTGAACATCACATGTTTGTCGCCGTTGAGCTGATCCCACTCAAAGGACTTGTTTTCACCATAGATATTAAAGCATTCGCTGTAGCCACGGGCGACATGGTACAGGAAGCGCTCCATTTCAACGGTCGTCTCGCCATCCTCCAAGGCCACCAGAGCAGACTCAAAGGCGAAGGGGCAGCCGTACTGCTTTTCCAGTTCCGGACGGACCTTGCCGGAGCCTCTGCCGAAGACGCTGACCGGACGCTGCCCTGCCAGAGCAAAACAGGGGCCGATGGCATGGGTGGGATGTGCCAGGGGCGGGAAGCCGTCCCAGTAAGAGGGCCAGCTCCATATCCTGATAGTGGGCGCAGCGCATATACTGCAGCTTGCCCATTGCGCCGGATTCGTACAGCTCCTTCACATACAGATACTCGCGGGTGTAGACGAAGTTTCCATGAACATATAGTGTTTGCCGGAAGCCTTCCGCGCTTGATAACGTCTTCCAGCTCCTTCATGGACATACCCATGGGGATGGTGCAGGCGCAGTGCTTGCCTGCGTTGAGCACCTGAACCGACATGGGCGCATGCAGCGCGGGCGGAATGACCAGATGGACCGCATCCACATCCGGGTTCTGCAATACCGCTTCAAAGTCGGTGGTGTAGTAGCTTTCGTCCAGCAGGTACATATCTGCCAGCGCCTTCAGCTGGTCCGGATTGGTATCCACCATAATGACATGCTCCACATCCGGATGCTTCAGATAGATGGGCAGGAAGCAGCTGCCGAAACCCATGCCCACGATGGCAACCGTCAACTTCCATTTTTCATAAAATTACTCCTTTCATGCTGTGAGCGACTTGCTGTTTTCATTTTATTTTTTTTTGCATTCCGTGTATGTTATTCGACGAGTGAAATACTGATACAGGCAACGCTGCGGGGTGGAAGCTTCGCCTTGATAATATCATCCTTGACATGAATCATCAGGGGATTTTCCGTAAACGGGGTACCAGGCAACAGATTTTCGGCCTGAAGTACCTTGTTTTCCAGAATTGTTCCGCATTTATTCAGAGAGTAAGTAGTTTCCTCCTGCCAGTTCAGGTTGAGCATCGTCAGGGTCAGCACATGATGATCATCGATGGTGGCAACGACTTCAAAGTCTTCTACACCATCTACCGTACACAGCTTTCCGCCGGCATGCCGGGAGAGCAGCGCAAAGGCCTGACCGGTTGCCGTCAGCTCGGTATGATCCGGATGCACCTGCATGGCGCCTTCGTTAACCGGCTCAAAGTAGCAGGCCATGGGCATGCGCTGTTTTTCGCTTTCATGCATGAACATGTGCAGCATCTGCGCAGTGAAGATGCCCTCCATGGAGGAAGGATTGCGGCACCATGTTTTCCACAGATTCCATTCATCGTAGGAGATGAATGTCTTTTCCGGGAGCATGTCATGCAGCCTGCGCAGGATTCCTAGATTGTGGATGGGCATGCGGATCATTTCGTTATAGCAGCGCTCCATGCCCTCCGGAGAGGTGAAGTCCCAATGGACTGAATTGTACGTATGCAGAGAAACGTATGGCGCAATGGGAGCCAGCTTCTTGATGGAAACATCTACCCACTCCTGATTCGGATAGGGGCCGGAAGAAACAAATTTCAGATCCGGCGTAACCTTCAGCATGGCACGCGCATGCGTTTCCACCAGCGATGCGTATCCATCCGGCGTATTTGCGCCCTCCATGTGGCCATAACCCATTTCGTTGCCCAGCGACCACCATTTGACATTGTAGGGCTCCTGATGACCGCGCTGGGCACGCAGCCTGCCGTATTTGCTCTCGGCAGGGCCGTTGCAGTATTCCACCCAGGCGGCGCATACTTCGGGGGAATCCCAGGCGGCATTGATGGTGAGGAAGGGCTCCGCGCCGATCTCACGGCACAGTGCAATAAAATCGTCGGTGTCTATTTCATGCATGTCATAGCCGTGTGTAAAGGGCTGCGTTTCATTTTCCATGTAGCCTCCATGGGAGCGCGCCTGTCGGGATGCAGGAACATATCCTGCCAGCGATATTCGCCGGCAAAGTTGCCACCCGGCCAGCGCAGCAGACGCACGCCGATTTCCTTGAGCTTTTCCACGGTGTCCCTGCGCATGGTATGGAAATGATTGTCCGGCATCATGGAAACTGCGCCGATGAGCAGTTGTGCCTGCTCCGTGTAGGTAATGCTTATCACGGCATGCGCATCGTCGACGCCGGGGGTCAGAATCGTCTCAAAGCGCTGCCATTCATCCACCTCTTCCTGTGCATCCTCCTTCGCTAGAACGGGCTGAACAGGAAAAACGGTTTCCGCATAAATCTGCGTACCATCGGCGTTGGTGAGCGCGACGCGCACATCCAGCGGCTGCTGTACTTTGACAACGACGGCAAACGGATAGCTCCTGTCCTTTTGAAGGAAGAGCTCTTTTTGACGGATACCGCTCACCTGATTCGGAATTGGGTTCTGAATCATCTGGACTGACATTCGTTACGCCGCCACATGCCGTTGTGCGCGTAATGACATACATAAGCTTCGTTTGCGTTGCTACCGGGAAGGCGGTGTTCATTGGCAAAGTACACGCATTCGCCGATGCCTTCCCAGTCCAGCGCTACGCCGTTGCGCGCCGCAGCGCCGGCAAACTTCCGGTTGCGGATCATCTGGCGCTGAGACCATCCATGATGCTGGCTCTGGTATGCTCCAGGTTGTGGCCAAACAAATGGGGCGACACCGTAGAGGTGGTTTTGAGATCGATATACAGGTAATGGCTGTGCTGCTGCGCCGCAAACAGCGTGTCCTGCGCAGGATCTTCCGTGGTCTGGCAGCCGGGGGTATTACCGAATTTGCCGTCGTATTCATCCAGCAGTTCCTGCACCGTCAGACCCAGAACACGGCATAGAGGCACCAAAAGCGAGATGTCAGGAAGTGTGACGCCACATTCCCACTTGGAAACGGCTTTGTTGGTTACACAAAGCTTTTCCGCTAACTGCTGCTGTGTGAGTCCCAAACGTTCACGGGCTTGGATTATTTTGTTGGAAACAAGGGAGCATCGCATTGGTGAGATCGTCTCCTTTCACTATTGTAGATTGTAGCTATGTGTTGCAACATCACTGCTTATGGCAATATCGTATCATGCTTTTTTCGAAAGCACAATCGCTTTACAAGCGATTTGATGGGGCTGTTGCCCCGAAAGACCGTAACAAGAAAATGAAAAAAGAGTGAGCAAGGATATGTGCGTTGTGCCTTAAAAAAGACGTGTTGGGGATGTGGGTAGGAGAAAACGAAAGTGCCAAGTACTGGGCAACGGTACTCAACGGGCTAAAAAACGAGGCGTGGAGGACATTTTCATTGCCTGCACGGATAACCTGACGGGATTCTCTGCGGCGATTGGGGCTGTATTTCCCAAGACGGAAATTCAGAATTGCATCATCCATCAGCTGCGTAATTCGAGCAAATACGTAACGCCATTCCTCAATCCAAAGACAAAAGCCACAGTTTTGTTTTGAACTGTGGCTTTGCTCAATTGTCTTGTAGCTTTCTTACACGATTCCCATGCCCATCTCCACTAGCAGCGCCACAATTACAACCAGCGCAGAAATGATGAAACCGTGAATCATGGGGCGGATGCCAGCCTTCTTCATGCTGGCGAAGGAGGTATTCAATCCGATGGCAGCCAGTGCGCAGACCATCAGGAACTTGCTGGCAGTCTTGGTGCCGCTCACCGCCGTACCTGCAGATGCCAAAGGCCTGATCCGTCATACCCAGTGCCCGGCCATGATGGGAAACAGCACGATCATCGCCATGTCAAATAGGAAGGTGGCGGACATGGCGTAGGCAACGTCGTTGTCGTCCGCGTCGATGGTGGGGGCGATAGCGGCAATGGCAGAGCCACCGCAGATGCCTGTGGACTTTGCAATAATTGAAGGCGTGTTCGATAAAGAAAAGTATCCGCACCGCCTCTATAAAAAAGAGAGCTTTTTGGGCATATGCAGCCGCCGTCATTCTTTTGCAGGCAGAACCGTTTCTCTTGAGGAAGTTCTTCAGGAAAGCCTGCTTGTGCGTGAGAAAGGTTCCGGAACACACATGCTTCAGGAACAAGCCGTGGCCGCAAGAGGTTATTCACTGGACAGCTTCAGTCGGCATTCGTCCATCAGTAATTTTTCTATTATTTGCGACTTGGTTGCAATGGATCATTTGATTACTTTTGCATATGAACCAATTAGCCACTGCCGAAATGACTTGGCAACATTTAGAGTGGAGGACATGGAGATCACTGGTGAATTCAATCTTGTTTATATTAACCGTTCGGTTGCAGAACCTAAAGCCGATCTATTTCTTGCAACCTGCTAAAGCTCTGATTTGTCAGATAGTTTCTAATAGAAAAACGAAAGCTCGGTGTTGCACCCACCGAGCCTTTTTTGCTTTATAGGAAATTTCTCAAATCGTCAGAAATAGTGTATAATGGGCTGGAAATAAAAAATGACATAACAAAAGAGCGAAGGGGCTTCGCCATGACGTTGTTTATGAAGTTTTTTGTTTTGGTTTAGGTTAGCTGCACTATCTGACTATGGAGAAAGAATTATTATGAACATGGATTTATCCATATTTATTTCCCGTCTTTCTGCGAAAGCCACCAATGCGCCATGAAACGTGTTGGTTACCTTCACTTTCTATTTTTGTTCCCTTCTGATATGATGGTTCCATAAGACTGACACACTACAGAACACGTGGAGGTGAGTGGCGGGGCTGTATAGCGGCAACCTCGCATATTTATATGTTGTCGGTCATCCGTTAAGGCATCAATGAGTGGCGCATAACTGTAGCCCGGAAACTTATCTCTTCCGAAGTCGACTCGATCTCGCCGGATGACCAGTCACTGTCCGTTTTATCATTATGCTATCAGGAGGTAGTTACTTGTCTTTTAAAATTTTTAAATTTAACTGCTGTGGACTTGATGTCCACAAAACATGGATTTATGCCTGTATCGGTATCACGGATTCCAATAATCGTACAGAGTATAAGCAGGCTCGCTTTTCTTCCTTTTCTAAAGGTTTGCATCAGCTGTGTGTCTGGCTTGCTAAATACAACTGTAACGATGTCTGTATGGAATCTACCGGCAAGTATTGGATCCCTGTTTTCAATATCTTAGAGCAACACAAAATCCGGGTTACTCTATCCCATCCGAAATACACCAAACCCATGAAAGGAAACAAGACCGACCGCAAAGATGCCAAATGGATCTGTGATCTATACATGTGCGGCATGGTGAAACCTTCTTTTATTCCACCTGCTGACATCAGAGAACTCAGGGATCTCGTAAGATACCGTTTCAAACTCACCTGTATGATTACCGGTGAGAAGAATCGTGCCCAAAATTGTCTTACTGTTTCCAATCTGAAGCTTGATGATGTCTTTTCTGATGTATTCGGGAAATCTTCCCGTTCCATTACGGAACAGATTTTGCAGCACCCTGGGGAAAAATTTGATGTGTCACCCTTTGTTGACAGCCGCTGTAAAACTCCAATAGAAGAAATTCAGGCGGCCGTTGATGGTAATATCTCGAAAGAACAGGATGTAAAGCTCAGACAGTGCCTTGATCACATAGACGAACTTCAAAAGCACATTTCAGAAGTAGAACAGGAAATCCTTCGTCTCAGTGATAAATACGAGGCTGCTTTAAACTTAATAAGAACGGTTCCTGATTCGATAAGAATCCAATGACTGCAATTCAGGTGCTTTCAGAGATTGGTGGTGATATGCCTGTCTTCCTCACAGCAAAACACCTCGTCTCCTGGGCTGGATGTTGTCCCCGAAATGATAAGAGCGACCGTAAAATCAAATCCACTCGGATTTCCTGTACTGGTTCTTATTTTAAACCAGTTCTGGTACAGATTGCAAATGCTTTAATCAAATCGAAGAAACATTTTGAATTTACCACCCGCTATAAGCGTATCAAAACACGTCGTGGCCACAAGAAAGCCATTATTGCACGCTGCCGTATGATCCTGACCGCTATCTGGCACATACTCACAGATTTAAAACCTTATACATCCGATGGTTTTCTTGAATCACGTCCTGTGAAAAAAGAAAAAGTTCTTACAACTTCACAGGCACTTAATCTTCTAAGGCAACGAGGGTATCTCATTAAAGATGAGCCTTCGCCGGTCTCCTAATTAGGTGTTGCGTTTATATATTCAATTTTCAAAACCAGCTAATCCGGTGGTTTGTTTGCTATGCCCTCTATTTCGTGGCTGTTCTCTACTTATTTGTTTCAAACTTCATTTTTGGTTCTTGGCGAACTCTTGTATCATACACAAAATCTTCAAAAATTACAATAATCTTGAAATAGTGTTATGTTTCTTGGAATTTTATTATATCTTATTTTGGAACTTTTCTTATAATAACATCATCAAGAAAAACAAAGAAAAGTAATCATAAAAGGAGGATTCAATTATGAAGAAGAAAAAGATTCTTGCACTTGTACTTGCAGCTTCAATGGCAGGAGGAATGCTTGCAGGATGTGGAGCCACATCAAGCGGAGATGAAACAGCGAAAGGAGATAAGTCATCCGGAAAAGTTTATTATCTGAACTTTAAACCAGAGCAGGCTGACCAGTGGGTAGAACTTGCAAAAGAGTATACAGATGAGACGGGTGTTCAGGTTGATGTACAGACAGCAGCATCAGGAACTTACGAGTCACAGTTGAAATCAGAGATGGCAAAAGATGAGCACCAACATTGTTCCAGGTAAACGGACCGGTTGGACTTGCTACATGGAAAAATTATTGCTATGACCTTTCAGACAGCGATGTTTATAAAGATGTCGAGTCTGACGATTATATATTAAAAGATGGCGACGCAGTAGATGGAATCGCTTATGTTATTGAGACTTATGGTCTGATCTACAACAAAGCTCTTCTGAACAAATACTTCGAATTGCCGGATGCAAGTATCAAATCAATTGATGATCTGAATAACTTCCAGGCACTTAAGACAGTTGCAGAAGAGATTCAGGCACACAAAGATGATCTTGGAGTAGAAGGAGCTTTTACTTCAGCAGGAATGGATTCTTCCTCTGACTGGAGATTCAAGACACACCTTGCAAATCTTCCAATCTACTATGAGTATAAGGCAGACGGAATTGACAGCACAGATGCAATCAAAGGAACATACCTTGACAACTACAAACAGATCTGGGATCTGTATCTGAACAACTCTACATGTGAGCCATCTATGATTTCTTCTAAGACAGGAGATGACGCAGCAAGTGAATTTGCACTTGGCGAAGCAGTATTCTATCAGAATGGTACATGGGCTTACAATGATATCAAAGATAATGAAGTAGCAGATGAAGATATGGGAATGCTTCCAATCTACATCGGAGTTGATGGAGAAGAAAATCAGGGACTTTGTACAGGATCTGAGAACTACTGGTGTGTAAATAAGAACGCTTCAGAAGAAGACATTCAGGCAACACTTGATTTTATGAAATGGGTAGTTGAGAGCGATGAAGGTCGTGACATGCTGGCTAACGAGATGGGATTTGTAACACCGTTCACAACATTCTCAGATTACCTTCCGGACAACCCGCTTGTAAAAGCAAATGCTGAGTATACAGAGGCAGGAAAGACACCAGTAAGCTGGAACTTACAACAATGCCATCTGAGAACTGGAAAAACAATCTTGGTGGAGCTCTTCTGAACTATGCACAGGGTACAGGCGCATGGGATAGTGTACAGACAGCATTTGTTGATGGATGGGCTGAAGAATACGCAGCAGCAAACGAATAAAAAAGACTTTTCACAGGATAGGCAGATAAAAAGGCTGTGAAATAGAGAAGAAGATCAAACAGCCTGCCAACGAGCATACCGGGGCAGGCTGAAATTATGTAATTAGAATTGTGAAAAGCAAAGGCGCAGAAAGGCTTTTTACAGAAAAGAAAGACAGGAGGAGAAGAACATGCAAAAAGCAATAAAGAGATATTTTCCGGTATTTGTATTACCGACGCTGATTGCATTCACGATAGGTTTCCTTGCACCGTTTGTGTTAGGCGTATATCTTTCGTTCTGCAAGTTCACAACGGTGACAGACGCTAAATTTATTGGACTTAGCAACTATGCAAAGATCCTTGGAGACGGAGATTTTCTTCACTCTCTTTGGTTTACCGCATTATTTACAATTGTGACAGTATTATTGATCAACATTTTTGCATTTGCGGTAGCAATGCTTTTGACAAAGAATATTAAGGGAACCAATATTTTCCGTACTGTATTTTTTATGCCGAACCTGATCGGTGGTATTGTACTTGGATATGTATGGCAGCTGTTATTAAATGGTATTCTGGCACATTTCCAGAAAACACTTACATATTCTTCAAAATATGGTTTCTGGGGATTGGTTATCCTGATGCTCTGGCAGCAGGTTGGATACATGATGATCATCTACATCTCAGGAATCCAGAATATTCCTGGAGAGCTGATCGAGGCAGCACAGATTGATGGAGCGAATAAAGTACAGCTTTTAAGATATGTTACAATTCCGATGGTTATGCCATCCATTACAATCTGTACTTTCCTGACACTTACAAACGGATTTAAACTTTTCGACCAGAACCTTGCATTGACAAACGGTGGACCGGACAAGATGTCAGAAATGCTTGCCCTGAATATATATAATACATTCTATGGAAGAACTGGCTGGGAAGGTGTAGGACAGGCGAAAGCAGTTATCTTCTTTATTATCGTAGGAGTGATTGCATTGATCCAGAATAAACTGACAACATCAAAGGAGGTGCAGCAGTAATGAATAAAAAAGTAAAACATGGTACATTATTAACCGTTATTTTTACACTACTCAGCCTGCTGTATCTGTATCCGATCATACTGGTATTTATCAACTCCTTTAAGAAAAAAGCCTATATCAGTAAAGCACCGTTCAAGATACCGACCGGAAAGATGTATGTCGGATTAGAGAACTATATCCGTGGTATTAAGCAGACACAGCTGATTCAGGCATTTGGATGGAGTTTATTTATCACAATCTTATCTGTAGCAGTGATTATCTTATGTTGCTCCATGTGTGCATGGTATATCTGCCGCGTGAAGACAAAATTTACAAAGATCCTTTACATGCTTTGCCTGTTTGCAATGATCGTGCCATTCCAGATGGAAATGTTTACATTATCCAAGATCGCAAATATGCTTCATATGGGAAATCCGTGGGGACTGGTTGTGATCTACCTTGGATTTGGTGCAGGACTTTCCGTCTTTATGTTTACCGGGTTCATGAAATCCATTCCATTGGAGATTGAAGAGGCTGCAATGATTGATGGATGTACACCAATCCAGACATTCTTTAAAATTGTACTTCCGATTGCCAAGCCGACTTGCGTAACAGTTACAATTCTTCAGGCAATGTGGATTTGGAACGACTACCTGCTTCCATCACTTGTACTGGATCAGAGAAAATATAAGACAGTGCCGATGGCAGTTCAGTATCTGAAAGGTGGATACGGTTCTGTAGATATGGGAGCAATGATGGGAACTCTGGTTCTTGCAATTGTGCCGATTATCATCTTCTACCTGTTCTGCCAGAGATATATTATCGAAGGCGTTGTAGCCGGAGCGGTTAAAGGCTAGTGTGGACATTGTCTAAAAAATGAATTAAAATAGAATTATAAAAATTAAAAAAGACAGCAGAGAGTGAGTGAACATTCCCTGCTGTTTTCGGACGTTATAAAAGGAATAGTGAAAATGTAAAGTGAACGTGTGGGAGGCGTGGGGAAATGATTACAATATTGATCGTGGATGATGAAAACTGGAGCGAAGGGGAATCCGCTTTCTGTTAAAGAGGGAGGAAGGAGAATTCCAGATCCTAGAAGCAACGAATGGAAAGGATGCACTGGGAGTATTAGAATCAAACCATGTGGATATTTTATTTTCGGATGTAAAGATGCCTTATATGAATGGACTGGAGCTGACGAAAGCAGTGAGAGAAGATCATCCGGATATGGAAATCGTGATCTTCAGCGGATATAATGATTTCTCTTATGCAAGAGAAGCATTGCGGTATGGAGTTGTAGACTATGTTCTGAAGCCGGTTGATCCGGAGGAATTCCATAAGACTTTTCAACGAGTGATGGAAAATATTTCTTCCAAGATAGAGAAAAAAGAGCAGCAGGAAAAGAAAGAAGATTATCTGAAAAAATACTTTTTACTGAAATATCTGTATGGGGGAAAAGAGGAAGATTTTGTTCAGTTTAAGAAACTTACAGATGGAATGGAAGATGATCTGTCCCAATTTACCCGTATGGTTCTTGTCAGTGCCTCAAATGGATTCTTCGAAACGGAAGAGGAACATTTCCTGATGAGCCTGAAGGAAGAGGTGCAGAGAGAGTTTCATTATGTGAATCTGAATTCGAACGAATCCATCTTTTTGTTCACGGAAAAATATGCAGATTATCATGGAATCGTAGAGAAAATGTACCGTTTTTTTGCGCACCAGTTTGACAGTGAATGTTATTTTGCAGTCAGTGAGGAAATCGAAGATGGAAAAAATCTGGCAGAGGAATTTAAGGTGCTGGAAGGAATGTTAGAAGAGCAGTTCTATCAGCCACGTCAGCATCTGTTTTTCCACGGGGAGAAGCAGGAAGAGAAGAAAGCTGATCCAGCAGAAGATTCTGAAATCATGGAACAGATTACGAAAGATATTCAATATAAAGATCTGCCACATCTCCGTCAGGATTTTCAGAGACTGGAAGAAAAATATCGTGCGCATAAGCAATTTTCGGATATGTATATAAAGTTTGTATTTTCTGGAATTATGAAAGAATTGCTCGACCAGATGGAAGGGCTGGATGAAAAGATGCTTTCAAAGAGAGTGGATCGATTATATCGTTGCAGAAACCTTAATGATGTGATTGCTATAGTAGAAGAAGTACTTCAGGAATATGAACATTGCATACAAGAGCAGGAAGATGGGTTCCGATCAGAAGTTACAACCGTGAAGGGATATATTTATCACCATTATAAGGAAAAGGATCTGGGAGCAGAGACACTTTCCGCAATGGTTTTTCTGTCACCGGGATATTTAAGTGCTGTATTTAAAGAAGAAACAGGGATGACACTGAACCGTTTTATCCGTGAAGTGCGAATGAATAAAGCAAAAGAGCTTTTAGAGACAACGAATATGAAAATCTCCCAAATTGCGAAAGAAGTAGGATTTTCCAATAACTCATACTTCTGCAGAAGTTTCAGAGAGTTTTTCGGAGATACACCGGAAGCATGCAGGAAAGGAATAGCGGCGGATGAAAAAACAAATACGGAAGTTGATCCATCGATTTGAAAATCTGAAATTTCGTAAAAAACTGTCTGTTTTGATGCTGATTGCAGGACTGGTTCCGGTAGGATTCCTTGCTTTTTCCATGCAGTATGGCATGATGAATCAATTGCGAGAGAAGGAACAGTACAATCTGGAGAAAATGTTGGAACAGTCAGTGAGTTCGATTGAGAATCAGTCTCAGATCTATAAGAACCTGGTTGATTATCTGTCTTATTCTCAAAATCTCAGGAATATTTTTGATGTGGAGACAGAGTCGGATTATGAGAAGTATTTGAAATATGTGAAGGTGGCTGATCCACTGTTGCAGATGCCGACGATCTATCACAAAGAGATCCAGAGCATTACATTATATTCTGACAATATAGAAGTGCCACATGGAGATACACTTCTTCCAATGTCGGAAGCGGAGAATCAACAGTGGTATTCCAGGTTGAATGAGGGAACATTAATGCAGTGGAGCATCACTCGCGGTGTGAATAAATCAATCATTGCCAGTCGGAAATTCTATGACAATGATACGATCAAAGCGGTGTTGGAGATGCGTCTGGATTATGAAAAAGTTCTTGAACCATTCATGAGCCAGCTTACAGATAATACAGGAGGCATGATTCAGGATGATAATGGAAATATTGTCTATGCCGAGTGTTCTATGGATAAGAAATATCGTCCGAAGGATATTGAGAGTCCGAAAGATATCAGTGAGAATTATTATCTGGTACAGCGGACAATGAAGGATACAGGATGGAATTTCTATATCTATCGTCCAAAGGCAGTAAGTGAAAACGCAATCCATAAGCTTTTGCTCAAAAATATTCCGATTATTTTGATCAGTGTTCTTCTTCTGAGTTTTCTGGGATATGTTTTTTCCCTCCGTATGGTATCGCAGTTGGAGTTATTGACTGAAAATATGAACCTGATCAATATGGGACTTCGTAAAGTTACCGTGCAGAGTAAATCCAAAGACGAGGTGGGTGTGCTGATCCGGTCATTTCGGCGCATGATGGATCAGATGAACCATTTGATCTCAGAAGTATATGAGAGTAAGATCCAGCTTCAGAACAGTGAGATGAGAGCACTGCAGGCACAGATCAATCCACATTTCCTTTATAATTCGCTTTCAATCATCAACTGGAAAGCAATTGAAGCGGGTGAGGATGAAATCAGTCATGTGACATTGGCACTGTCTACTTATTATCGGACAAGCCTGAATCGTGGTGAAACAATGACCACAGTGGCAAAAGAAATTGATAACATCCGTGCATATCTCAAAATCCAACTTGTTATGCATGATAACGAGTTCCGTGTGGTTGAACAGATTTCGGATGGTCTTAATGATTATCTGATACCGAAGTTGATCCTGCAGCCACTTGCAGAAAATGCAATCGATCATGGAATTGATGTGTCAGATAATGAGAATCCGACGTTGTGGCTGACGATTCGTGAAGAGGCTGAGCACATTTTCTTTGAAATCAGGGACAATGGTGCGGGAATGACGCAGGAGAAGGCGGATCAGATTCTGACATATCAGTCCTCCGGTTATGGTGTGCGAAATGTCTGTGACAGAATCCATGTCCTTTATGGAGAAAAAGGTGAGATGAAGATAGAAAGTACTCCAGGAAAAGGAACGCGGGTCTTTATCCGGATTCCGAAGAACACGGAGGCGAAGGTGTTATGAAAAACGATATGAAAAAGCGAATTCTCTCAGCCCATCTTGCATTAATTTTATTGCTGATGCTTTGGTGCGGAACCTATTTTGAGACGAAGGAAAGTCAAAGACAGATGGAACAGTTAAAAGCATCTCAAAGTGAGTCTGGTGCAAGCAATGCAGTTAAAGTGAAAAGAAAGCTGATGTATAAAGCGATGCATACACCACTTGGGAAATATCCTGAGACTGTTACCTATACACTTGGCAAGATTGCAGGGGCGAATAATTCGAATCTTCCTGTAGGAGATACGTACGAAAATAATGCATATACGAGATATTTGAAGAAAATACTTAATATTCAGAATGAAGATGTCTTTGAATTGCAGGATGGCAATACTTATGAAGAGGCGGTCAATGTAGCGATTGAAGATCGTGATATTCCAGACGTGCTTGTTGTGAAGGGAAGAGATAACCTGCTCCGCCTGATTGAAGCAGGCTGATCGAAGAACTTACAGAAACGTATGAAGAGTGTACGACAGATACGATCAAAGAAATGTATGAAAGTTATGGAGATTCTCTTTTACAGTCTGCAACCGTGGATGGAAAGCTATATGCATTTCCGAATACGGTGATTGACGATGGAACTCCGCTTCTTTGGCTGCGGAAAGACTGGATTGAGAAGTTGGGATTAAAGGAACCGGAAACAGTAGGAGAAGCGTTGGAAGTGATCCGGGCATTTGTAGAACAGGATGCAGCAGGAGACGGTCAGACAATCGGCCTTGCCTGTAGTACAGACGTGGTTGCCGGTGCGGATCAGACTTATGGAGTGGATGCAACTTTTATACATGCCGGTGCAATGCCATGTCACTGGATCCTGGATAAAAATGGAAATGTAGTTTATGGGTCAGTAACACAGGAAACAAAAGAAGCGCTTTTGAAACTTCACAATCTATATGAGGATGAGATACTCGACCAGAGATTCCTGCTACGAAAGACGGAAAACATAGATGATCTGTTAAAAACCGGACATTGCGGTGCTATCTATGGACGCTGGTGGGCTCCGAATAACCCGTTGAGTGCAGCATATAATGTCGATTCAAATGCAGAGTGGAAACCGTATCTTTTAGACAAAGAACAGGTAAATGAGACGCAGAAGATATCAGTTTTTGAATCGTATGACCAGTGGATGTATGTGGTGGTGCGTAAAGGATATGAGCATCCGGAAATTGTAGCAAAGTATGTGAGTGCGATTTTTGATCAGTCTAGATATGCAAATGATAGTGCGGCAAGAGAAGTGAATGATTATTTTTCTATTAATGTAGATCCGACGGCCCGGCCACTGAATATTAATGTGGATTATGAGGATGCACTTTACCGTACGACAGAACATATTCAGGCAGCACTGGATAAGACGCTTGATGTATCAGAGCTTAGCGGTTTGGAAAAGTCTTATTTTAATACATGTAAATCTTACTTGAATGGACAGCTGACAACCGCGAATGGATGGGCGGCGTATGCGTCAAGAATTCAGGCTGTGGGGGAACTGCAGAAGGCAGGAATAACAAGTACATCGACATTGCCTCTGGAAAATGTAAATGCAGAAATTCCGCAAGAATTACAGGAACTGGAACAGGAAGCATTTCTTCAGATCATTAGTGGGGAGAAACCAGTGGATTACTTTGATACTTTTGTGATAGAATGGTATGCAAACGGTGGAAAAGTGCTGACCGAACGGGTGCAGAACGCCTATGAAAGTGGAAAGAACTAAAAAGCTTGGATATTAATCAGAGACTGACAGAAGAATTAAAGAAACAGATTCTGGCAGCGGAAACGCTTGTGGCAGTAGAAGACCTGTATCGCCCATATCGTCCAAAGCGCCGCACACGTGCGACAATCGCGAAGGAGAAAGGTTTTGACAGGTTCTGATCTGATGAAATGTGATGACAGGATAAGCGAAAAAAGGTATAATGATTTCATGAAATCAGAAGCTGGAGGAAACATACATGAAAATTGTGATTATTAACGGAAGTGCCAGAAGGGGAAACACGCTGACGGCGATTGACGCATTTATAAAAGGGGCATCAGAAAAGAATGAGATTGAAATCATCCAACCAGACAGACTTCATATAGCACCTTGTAAGGGATGTGGGGTCTGTCAATGTTATAAAGGATGTATTGATCAGGATGATACAAATCCCACGATTGATAAAATTACTGCTGCAGATGTGATTCTTTTTGCTACTCCGGTATATTGGTGGGGAATGTCTGCGCAGTTGAAACTTATCATTGATAAGTGCTACTGCCGCGGTTTGCAGCTGAAAAATAAAAAAGTTGGAACAATCGTTGTGGGAGGATCCCCGGTGGACAGTATCCAGTATGAGTTAATTGACAAACAGTTCGACTGCATGGCGAAATATCTTTCATGGGATATGATTTTCCAAAAATCATATTATGCAACAGCCAGTGATGAACTTGCAAAAAACAAGGATTCTATAAAAGAACTTGAAAATATTGGAAAAAACTTATAAAGCATATTTAAAGTTCCAGGTTTCAGGAAAGAAAGAAATAAAAATAATGATGAAAGCATTTGTCAGGATGTCTGGGACTCGAAAGAGAAAATAAAAAAAATCTAAAAAAACATAAATAAATTATACCATCCCAGAAAAATCGCAACCGGTAGAACACTTACTATAAAGTGAAGCGGCCTTGGTCGTCTCCCGTGAAGACGTGAATTGAAATGAAGAAGAATAACAGAAAAATACACTCAAAATCAATTGAAAAATCAATCGTAAAAAGTTACGATTGATTTTTCGCGTATTTAAACATATAATATAATCATTAAGACTGGGAAAGGAAATGATTGCTATGCGTGAAACAAGAATATTGGAATTCAAGGAAACGATTACGAATACTTTTTTGAAAACAGTCAGTGCCTTTTCGAATTATAATGGCGGAATGATTCTTTTTGGCGTAGATGATGATGGAAATGTAAAAGGCTTGCCAGATGTAAAGCAGGCTTGCCTGGATATCGAAAATAAAATCAATGACAGTATTTCGCCTCAGCCAAATTATATGCTTGAACTACAGAACAATGATCAAACGATAAAACTTACTGTAAAAAGTGGTCTTCAGAAGCCATATTTATATAAATCGAAAGCATACAAACGAAATGATACAGCAACGATAGAGGTAGACACACTTGAATTTTCAAGGCTTGTATTAGAAGGAAAAAATATTAGCTTTGAAGAATTACAGTGTAAAGATCAGGAGCTATCTTTTGATTTTTTACAGCATAAACTAAAAGAAAATATTCAGATTGAAAGTTTTAATCAGGATACTTTAAAGACACTGAATCTGTATGACAATGTAAATGGTTTTAATAATGCAGCAGGACTTTTAGCAGATAAAAATCATTTTTCCGGAATTGATCTTGTTAAGTTCGGTGAGAACATCAGTATTATTCAAAAAAGAGTAACCTTTGAAAATGTATCAGTTTTAGATGTATATGAAAAAACACTTGCTGTATTTAAAGACTATTACCAATATGAAGTCATACAGGGCGCTGATAGAAAAACGATGGAGAAAATACCACAAGCAGCTTTCAGAGAAGCAATTGCAAATGCTTTAATTCATAGGGTATGGGATATTGATTCACACATCAGAGTTTCTATGTTTGATGATAGAATAGAGGTTGTATCTCCTGGTGGATTGCCAGCTGGAATAACAGCCGAAGAATATTTATCAGGTAAACTTCTGTTTTAAGGAATAGAAATCTTGCAAATGTGTTTTACAGATTGGGATTTGTAGAGATATTTGGAACGGGAATTACACGAATAAAACAACTGTATACAGAGAGTCTGATAAAACCAGATTTTGAGGTATCAGAAAATGCTATAAAAATTGTGCTGCCGCTATTTGAAACGAATGTTAATTTGACTGAGGACGAAAAAGTAATTTACAAATTATTAAGTAAGACGATGTTAAAATCAATAAGTGAAATTGCACCATATGTCCCATTTGGAAAATCAAAAACAACACATTTACTTAAAACCATGGGAGAAAAGGGTGTGGTTGCAGTTGAAGGAAAAGGCAGAGGAACAAAATATATAATTAAGTGACCGAGAACATAGAAGATTCATAGCATTGGGGTCAGCGCCTTACATCAAGAGGAAACATAAAATAATGACTTATGATAATCGAGAAGACCAGTTTTTACGCTAGCGATTGCAGAAAGAAATCCCGATTTTGAGGGCATTAATCCAGAATTTGTATCAGGAACTGGACCGGAAGTTTCATTTAAACGGAGCAAAAATCCCGATAACTTTTGGATTTGACACGGATTCTCTGGGATCCTATACAAGACGACATCTGCAACAGGTACCTGACCCCGCGAACACGGGAAATGCATCAGATCATTTTTGGACACTTGAGAAGCGCATTAGGCAGGACAAGAAAAATCTAGGAGTTCTGATTGAACTTCGGAAATCTACGGCAATTTGGGATATTGCATATTTAGTCGGAGATGGAGTTATTAAGATGGATGAGCTCGAAGGATTTAGTGAGGATCTGATTGATGCAGTAAAGCTGATTCTAGGCAGATAAAGGTTCAAAAGGTCGGAATTAAAAAGTAAGAACTGAAATCTTGTATAATCAAGGAAGAAAGTATGTAAGATAATACGCAAGATTATGGCATACGGCAATTTTGGCTCCAGAAGGGAATATTACAATGAATATACAAATATTTGGAACAAAGAAATGCAACGATACAAAGAAAGCCGAGCGTTTTTTCAAAGAGCGCGGCATCAAGTATCAGTTGGAGATATGAAGGAAAAAGGCATGAGTAAAGGGGAATTTAATTCTGTAGCTCAGGCAAATGGCGGACTGGAAAATATGATTAATTGGGATGGCAAAGACAAAGATTTATTAGCTTTGATTAAATACATTGCCGATGAGGATAAGCTTCAAAAAGTGCTGGAAAATCCATCTGTAATTAAGACGCCGGTGGTCAGAAATGGAAAACTTTCTACGCTCGGTTATCAGCCGGAGATATGGAAGAAGTGGCAATAGAAAAGCTGGGAGGAAACATGAAAGAATGACTTATTATGATCAAGAAAACCAGTTTTTACGCCAGCAGTTACAGAAAGAAATCCCGATCTTGACAGCATTAATCCAGAAGTTGTATCAGGACCTGGACCGGAAGTTTCATTTGAACGGAGCAAAAATACCGGTAACATTTGGATTTGAGACAGATTCTCTGGGATCCTATACAAGGCAGAGTGCTCATGAAAAGGAACATTTTCATTTTTCCCTGCTCTTTGTTGCGTATGGAGTCAACAATCCGTTGTCAAAAGAGGACCGTATCGATTTATTCAAGCATGAATATGCGCATTACATGCAGTACAATATGCGGATACCTGAGAAGTATAAATGGCAGGCTGGAACACATGGAAGTGCGTGGAAATATTGTTGTTCTCTTATAGGTGCAGCACCGACACCTTATTATAAGGCAGGAGAGGCGCTGTTGGATCATAACTATGATAAAGTATTAAAAAGCCGGATTCATGATAAGACAGTGCCGATTCGAGATACGTATCAGCGCCAGCAGAAAGCACAGAAGCAGAAGGATGAAGTTGTTCAATATAAAATTGGAGACAATATCACACATCCGAAATTCGGAGATGGAATCATAGAAAAGATTAATCTGAGATCTGGTGGAGTTCATCTTCATATTCGGTTTGATGGTGAGGTGAAATGTATTGATCAGAAGTGGTTGATGAGGAGGAAATATACATAGGTTTATAAAAATTTCAGAAAGACAACATGGCAAAGATACTACAAATTATTATAGTAAAAATAAAGGAGGAACCTAGCTATGGACATATCTGATTTTATAGGAGCTGCAAAAACATTTCACGTTCTTGGAATAAAGGTCACAAAAGATGGCGACCTCATAAATGAATGGTACAGCGAACCCGAATGCCGTAGAAATATCTATTCTGCAACGAAGAGCTTCACATCCTGTGCAGTTGGTTTTGCTGTCCAGGAGGGATTATTGTCCTTGGATGAAAAACTGACCGATGCCTTTCCCGAAGATTTACCCGATGTGATCGATGATAATCTGAAAATGGCAACGGTTCGAGACCTGCTTACGATGTGTTTAGGACAGGAACAGGGCAGCCTTATGGGAGAACAGCGGCCATTATACCAAGAGGATGACTGGGTAAAAATGTCTTTGGCGATTCCGTTTCAATATAAGCCAGGTACACATTTTGTATATAATAATGTTGGTCCCTACCTGGCAGGCATTCTTGTACAGAGACGTTCCGGATGCGATCTGGTCTCTTATCTTACACCAAGGCTTTTTAAACATCTTGGAATCAAGCGGCCGACATGGGAGACAGATCCTCTTGGAAACAGTTTTGGCGCAGGTGGATTGTTCCTTACACTTTCTGAACTTCATAAATTCGGATTGTTTTACCTGAATAAGGGAAAATGGAATGGAAAACAGATTTTATCCGAAAAATGGATAGAAGAAAGTACAGCAGCATCCGATACAGACAATTATGGTTATCTTTTCTGGAGAGGAGAATACAATTCCTACCGGGCGGATGGAAAATATTCTCAGATTTCTATGATCCTTCCGGACAAGAATGCGGTTATTTCGATGGTCGCAGAATGCCGGAACGGGGAAGAACTTATGAGTGCTTTGTATGATTTGGTATGTGCAAAGTTATAGATTATTATTGCATAATTGTGAAAAAGGAAAGACCAAAAGAGCTCAAACAGCTCGTCTATATAAGATAGATGGGCTGGATTCCGAAGCTGATGAAGGTGCTGGAATTGATCTTGGAAGAAGGAAAATAATTGCCGATCCTCCGTTCCTGTGCTGAAATGATTCCGGCAAAAGATACAGGATTATGGATAAATTATATTTGATTGGAGATGGAGAAATGTTATTTATATGTTACCCAAAATGCTCAACCTGCCAGAAAGCGAAAAAATGGTTAGATGCACAGAAAATAGAATATACCGAGCGCAACATCGTGGATGTGAATCCAACCTGCGGTGAGTTAAAGGAATGGTATTCTAAGAGCGGCTTTCCACTTAAAAAGTTCTTTAATACCAGCGGCCTCTTTATAAAGAAATGAAACTGAAGGACAAACTTCCTGCCATGAGCGAAGAGGAACAGCTGCAGCTTCTTGCCACGAATGGTATGCTGGTGAAACGCCCGCTGCTGATCGATGGTGATACCGTGCTGATCGGCTTTAAGGAAGCAGAATGGTCTGAAAAGCTGGGATGATTGGAGAAAGATTGGGAGTCAGATGAACGGATAGAGTAAATTCATTGCCGCATTTTCCCTTCTGTGCTAAAATGGTTTCCGGTATGAAAATTTAAGCAAAGAGAGGAACATGAAAATGAACGAAAAACGTACCGGCCTGTTCGAGAATGGCCTGATCTGGTTTGGGGCAGGTGTCTCGATTGCCGAAATCCTGACCGGAACCTACCTTGCACCGCTCGGCATGGGAAAAGGTCTGGCAGCGATTCTTATCGGCCATATCATCGGATGCCTGATGCTGTTTCTGGCGGGCGTGATCGGCGGAAGGGTCAGAAAAAGTGCCATGGAAACTGTAAAAATGAGTTTTGGACAGAAGGGAAGCATCCTTTTTGCTGTCCTGAATGTATTGCAGCTCGTTGGCTGGACCGCATCATGATCTATGACGGAGCGCTCGCCGCAGACGGCGTAATGCATACGCAGATGGATCTGGTGCCTTGTGATCGGAGTCCTGATTATTCTCTGGATTGTGATCGGAATCACGAATCTTGGTAAAATCAACACGGTTGCCATGGCAGCATTATTTCTGCTTAGCCTGATCCTGAGCAAGGTCATCTTTGCCGGAGGCGGAGCAGGAGCGCCATCGGATGACAGTATGACATTCGGTGCAGCAGTAGAACTTGCGGTTGCGATGCCGTTATCCTGGCTGCCGCTGATCAGCGATTACACAAGAGAAGCAAAAGAACCGGTCAAAGCAACGGCCATCAGCGCGGTTGTCTATGGAATCGTCAGCTGCTGGATGTATGTGATTGGAATGGGAGCAGCGATCATCACCGGAGAATATGACATCGCGCAGATCATGCTGAAGGCAGGCCTTGGCATTGCGGGCCTTCTGATTATTGTATTTTCAACAGTAACAACGACATTTCTGGATGCCTACTCCGCAGGAATTTCCAGCGAGACCGTCGTAAGCAAATGGAATGGAAAGCATGTGGCCATCGTTGTCACCGTCATTGGAACCATCGCAGCGATTGTATATCCGATGGACAACATCACAGATTTCCTCTATCTGATCGGCTCGGTCTTTGCACCGATGATCGCAATTCAGATTGCCGACTTTTTCCTGCTGAAACGGGACAAGAGCAGCCTGGCCGTACATATTCCGAATCTGATCATCTGGGTGATTGGATTTGTGGTATACCGAATTCTGATGAACATCGACATGCCGCTGGGAAACACTCTGCCGGATATGGTGATTACGATTGTAATCTGTCTGATCGTTGGAAAATTTGTTTCATAAAAAGTGAATAAAAAGATCAGATGACTGTTCTGCCTGCATTTGAGCAGGCGGGGCAGTCATTTTGTGTGCCGAGCATGGCACTAATCTTGCTGGTGCAAGTCCAGTCACGGGTATTTACCGCCAAGTGTAGCGGACAATAAATTGTTTAATCCTCTTAATGTCCGTGTATAGCAGATTTGTTTGTACAGTTTTTCAAATTTGCTCATTTATAGCTATACATTTAAAAGTTTTGCACTTGCTTTTTATCTCACCAAGAAAATTGTAAGAGGGTCAGACCCCAATGTCTCTCACACGCTTTCTTTTATACTCTGCGAGATGCTTTTAATCCTCGATTGCTGCCTTACGGGCATTGATTGCCTTTATCACATCCATATCAAACTTGGGTTTACGTTCATAGGTATACAGACCGTTTAACTCCTGCTCCACATCATACAGCTGGGTATAGCAGAAGGCAAACATATGGGGATTGTCCAAAAGGGCATCGGTCAGTCCCTTATATCGGTTCAGGAATTCCTCCTTGGTAGCAGGACCTGCACCATAGCCCCAGCCATCCTTTTCAACACCTTCCTCGTCCCACTTGATACCGCCATACTCACTGATGAAGGTAGGGATACCCTTTACAGGTGTCTGCCTGTAGCCATGATTATCTTCCAAATCACCTCCCTGTTTAAAGGACTCGTAGGTTGCTGCAAACTTTGCCGGATCCTGCTCATAATTGTGTAAGTCATAGATGTCCGTCACCACATGATAATTTCCGCTGGTATCAATGCAGGGTCTGGTGGTGTCATACAGCTTTGTCATCTTATACACATTGGCCAGTAAGCTGTCATCCTGCCTTCTTCCCTCATAATCCCATGTCTCATTAAACGGACACCAGCCGATGATGGCGGGATGGTTGAAGTCTCTCTCCAAGGCTTCCATCCACTCAGGCAGGAAATATTTTAATGCTGCGGGATTGCTGTAATCCAGTCCCCAACAGCCCTGCTCGCCCCATACCAGATAGCCTGCTTTATCGCAGTGATACAAGAACAGAGGCTCAAATACCTTCTGATGGAGTCTTGCGCCGTTGAAGCCTGCAGCCATGGACAGTTCCACATCCTTGACAAGTGCTTCCTCTGTAGGCGCTGTGTAAATGCCATCCGGATAGAAGCCCTGATCCAGCACCAGTCTTTGGAACACGCTCTTATCGTTGATGAGGAATTTCTCTCCATCCAGTCTTACCTCACGCATACCAAAGTAGCTTTCTACCTTATCTTCTCCATAGGTTAATGTAAGGTCATACAGTCTGCCATGACCCGGCTCCCACTTTTCCAGACGGGACAAAGGAAGTGTCATGGTAACGGTGCCGCCCTCTGACTTTGCGCTTACGCTGCCACAGGGCTCTCCCCCATAAAAGGCCTTTGCTTCCAGTGTGCCCTGCCCCTTTACTACCGCCTTAATTCCCAGAGTTGCCTCTGCCAGGTTTGGATAATATTGCACTTTTTCAATGTAGCTTTCCGGTACCCACTCAAGCCATACCGTCTGCCAGATACCTGTCGTTCTGGTATAATCACAGCCTCTGGAGTTGAAGAAATGACTCTGCTTTCCCTTGGGCTGCTTTCCGCCTCTCACATCATCTGCTGCAAAAAGCGTAATGTCATTTTCTCCTTCCTTTACAAGCTTTGTAATATTAAACGTAAAGGAAACATAACCGCCCTGGTGTCTGCCTGCCTCTACTCCATTGATCCATACTCTTGCATCATAGTCCACTGCGCCGAAGTGTAAGAGAAGATCTCCCTTCAGCTCCTCCCCTGTCAATGTGATGGTACGGTGATACCATACGCCGGGGATAAAGTCCTTATAGCCGATTCCGCTCAGATCACTTTCCGGCAGAAGGCACCAGGATCTTCTTCTCCCAATCTGTCTTTCCTTCCTGCCATTTCTGATCTATGCCGCTGCATCCAAAGTCAAAGGAAAAATCCCATTCTCCATTCAGGTTTTTCCAATGCTCCCTCTTCATCTGGGGCTGGGGATGCTCCGGTCTGGGTATTTGTGTCATAATTTTGTCCTCCTGTGATCATTTATTTGGGTTGATTTCATTTTTATTTTATATAGTGAAAGCCATAGTTGACAGGCTTGCTCCTTTTTACTACAATGCTGTTATTACATTATTGCAATTTGCTTTCAAAAAATGGAGGAACCACCATGCCTCAGGAAATTACACGCACACAGACTGAAAAATACACTGTCTACACCGGCCCTACCGCGGAAAGCTTTTCTCCCACCATGGCCGGTATCACTTACCCGGATCCTGCCTATGAGATCCTGGTTTATCGCAGACCCCTGTGTGTGTTTGAATACGTTTTAAGCGGCCGTGGACATATCGAGCGAAACGGCAGTATCCTCACTGTAAATGCCGGAGATGCCTATATCCTTACTGCCGGCACCTACCACCACTACTATTCAGACAAAGTTGATCCCTGGACCAAGATCTGGTTCAATGTCAGCGGCAGTCTGGTACAGCATCTTCTCTCCGATTACGGCTTAGACGGTGTCACCCTGATCCCCCGCTTCCATAACGAAACACCTCTGACCCGGATCCTTGATGCCTTTACCGCCGACCCTGTACACTCTGCTGACAAGCTGGCTGTACTGCTCCATCAATATATTCAGGAGCTGGCGGATTTTCTGGCAAACAAAGTTCCCATCAATCCTACTGCACTGGCGATCCGCAATTATATCGATATGCACTTAACAGAAAGTCTGTCCTTGGATCATCTGGCAGATACCGTTTCCCTGTCCCGCTCCAGGCTCATCCACCTGTTCCAGGAGGTATATCATGTTGCTCCCTACCAGTATTACCTGTCCCAGAAGTGCAAGCTGGCCCAGTCCATGCTAAGCCGCACCACTCTTCCTGTTTCTGCCATCTCCACACAGCTTGGGTTCTTAGACCCTCACCACTTTTCTTCCTTTTTCAAGAAACAGTGCGGTCTGTCCCCGGCTTCTTACAGAAAACTCCACACAGCGCCTGGGAATTTTCCCACCTAAGTATTATTCTTTCTAAAAATGGAACCAAGCAACGAAACTACTTTTTTAAGTACTTTCATTGCCTTGGATTATAGTGTATTTTCTTTCTGTTTACGATACAAAATACAGCTAAAAAGGTATGAATTATTGCTACTACATATTTACTCCTAAGGGAGTCAATTATTTCTTACAGTACTTTCTCCTCATTTTTTTCGGGGACAGGCACCGGAAGCTGTAGCCAATCTCGTGTGGTCTATATTTTTTTGGTGGTCACAGATCAACGATATACAGAAAATGTTAGCTTTGCAGAATAAGCTGCAGTCCAATCGGATTGATATGAAAGGGGTCATACAGGAATATCAGGAGACTCAGAGAACTGCTGAAGTGAGTGAGAAGAAACAAGCCTTTCTTCAGGATTTTAAAGAAATGATTACGGAGGCAATAAGGGCGTTAAAATCGGACACAGAATGGGCAGAGCTGGACTTATCAAAATACTTTGACACACTCAATCATGAAATTCTCATGAACTTACTTCGCAGGAATGAAAAGGATGAACGAGTGGTGCAGCTGATTAAGCGTTATCTGAAAAGCGGTGTAATGGAGAATGGAGTAGTCATGGAAGAAGTTTAAGTCAAAGCTGAAAGGATTATCTTCCCGTAAATCCGTACAGGCAATTAAACCAAGCTTTGTCGTAGCCGATGTATTCAAAATGAACATTCCAGTAGCGTGCCATAAGACGTAAGGTATCATATCCATAGCCGCTTCGTTTTCCGGTTTCATCCTGCATATGGTATCCGTCCATCTCAAAGAATCCCACGCGTATGGTTTCACGCTGTGAAATGGCTTCGGTGGCATAGGGCGATTGTGGATACAGTACGATCACACAGATAAATGTTAATAGTATTTCAAGATATTTTTGGTAGTTTGATATCATACAACATCCCCATTTCATAAGGAATCCCCATTTCCATTATGATTTTTATATATTTGTTTATAAAATATCATATCTTTTGGTATATATTGTCAATAAATGTTGATTTTATCGAGAGTTCATTGTATACTACAAAGTTTTATTCCATATATGGACAAAAAAAATTATGGATGTATACTATTGTAGTATTTACTAAAAAGCAAAAGCAGGAGGAAATAATACTGTGCGCGATGTACTGCGGGAAGAAAAGAAATTTCTACTTAATCAGGCAGAAGCATTAAAACTTCGGAATTATTTGTCAAATGTGGTTCATACTGACTCACATAACGGACCGGATGGTTATCAGGTACGTTCTTTGTACTTTGATTCTTTGTCAAATCGGGATTTTCAGGAAAAGGAAGATGGTCTGGAGTTAAGAAGGAAGTTTCGTTTGCGGGTATATAGTCCTGATGCGGATTTTGCACTGTTTGAAATGAAGCAGAAGCAGGGACCTTATCAGCGGAAGCGATCATTAAGATTATCCAGAAGGGAAGCGCAGGCTCTCATTGAGGGTGATTATTCTGTACTTTTAAACAGTGGCAGTGAGTTTGGACAGGAATGTTATTCAATTATGGAAATGTGGGCATACCGTCCTAAAACAGTTGTAGAATATGACAGATTTGCATTTATCGCGCCGGAAAATTCTATTCGAATAACTTTTGATTCTGGAATACGGGCTAATGAAGTAAATTTCAATATATTTGATAGAAATCTGGTGTTAAACAGTGTAATGTCTCCTTTTGCTGTAGTGTTGGAAGTAAAATATAACGGTTTTTTGTTAAGCTATATCAAGCATATGCTTCTGCCCGTTCAGAAAAGCGAGCTTTCTGTGAGCAAATACTGTATGGCAAGACAAATTGGCTGTGACTACAGATTTTAGGAGGAAAGGAAATGAAAGAGACGATTTATAACCTGCTTGCCCAGCAGGGGGATATGACCTGGCAGCAAATTACAATGCATATTCTGGTAAGTGCTGTCATTGGTCTGTTTATTTTTATTTCATATGTGATCTCACATAAGGGAACGATTTACAGCAAAAAATTTGGAGTAACACTAATCGTTCTGACTGTTATGACAGGAACAGTTATGACTGTCATAGGAAACAATATTGCATTGTCGCTTGGTATGGTCGGTGCATTATCTATCGTGCGTTTTCGAACTGCAATAAAAGATTCCAGAGATACTGTATATATTTTCTGGACGATCATTGTGGGAATATGTTGTGGAGTTGGAGATTATCTGGTTGCTGCAGTAGGCAGTTCTGCTATTTTTCTTATCTTTCTTATCATGGGAGCAATCCGCAGTGATAACCGTATGCTTTTGATCATCCGTGCAAAAAGAAGCCGCTGTGAAAATATAGAATCCCAGATCTTTCGTTATTTTGGGACTGGTGCCGTTCTTCGGGTAAAAAATACGACAGAGGAGAATGCTGAGTACATTTATGAATTATCCAGAAAAATACTGGAAAAAGTTCAGAAACAGCATCCGGCTTTAACAGATGATTTCTATAACCTTGGACAAATTGAAAGTGTTAATATTGTAGCTCAAAGCGATGAGATTTATAACTGATATGAAATATAAAATAATAGGATTTACATGCTGCTTTGCGGTTATTCTGATTGCCGTTTTTGCGCCATTGTTTTATAAGGACTACCGAAAAACAGAGAGAATTCATCAGCATGAACAGGAAATTCCCCAAGAACCATGTACGGATCCTGCGGATGGCGGTCTGTGTACATATCTTCCGATTGTCAAAATTGATACAGATGGGGTGGTAATCCCGGGAAGACCCATTAAGGATGATGGAAACAACCGCATTTATACACGTGCTGCTGATGGGGAAACTACAATTGCTGCTCAGATGGATATAATCGGAAATGACAGCAAAGAGTACCATCATGCAAATGAAACGGCAGATGTATCTTCTGCAATCCGCATACGAATGAGAGGTAATTCCTCAAGAGAGTTTGATAAGCCAAGCTATGCCATCAGACTTGTAGATAAAAAAGGGGAAAACAATCCGCTTTCCATTATGGGAATGGATGCGCACCATGAATGGGTATTATACGGTCCCTGGCTCGATAAAACAGCCATACGAAATTATATGTTTTACAATCTTGCCGGAGAAATGATGTCTTATGCGCCAAATGTAAGATTCTGCGAAGTAATTCTTAATGGTGAATATGAAGGTCTATATGTAATGACTGAAATGATAACCGGCGGAAAAGATGGCGCCAGGCTGGGACTTCGTGTAAATGCCAAGCGCAGCACATTTTCCGGATACCTGCTTCGCCTGGATCATCAGCATGCGGGCGAAGAAGCTTTAAACAGCTTTACAACGTATACCTACAAAACCCCCTTCATGCTGCAGATAGAATATCCCGGAAGCAGGAACAGGGATGCCAGACTGACAGAAGAAATCCGGCAGGATTCAAATTTTGAAAAAACTCTGTACTCATATGATTATGACAGGGAAAAACATGGCTACACTTCTATGATAGATGTAGACAGCTTTGTAGATTACTTTATTATCAATGAGCTTTCCAGTAATGCAGATGCCGGAAACTATTCCACTTATATTTATAAGGGAACAGATAATCTGTATCATATGTGTGTATGGGATTTTAATAATGCCTGTAATAACTATTTCGAGGAGGAACTTCCTTATACTGGATTTTTCCTGAACAACCGATTATGGTTTGAAATGCTTATCAAAGATGAGGATTTTACTGAACGGATCATCCAGCGATATCATTCCTTGCGAAAAGGTCTGTTAAGTGAGGAATCACTTTATCGTTATATTGATGAAACCCTTGATTTTATCGCACCAGCTCTTGCAAGAAACGATGCACGATGGGGAAGTGTAGAACAGCAGGCAAAGGGACTTCTGGTTCCGGTATCAAGAAATCTGGACAGCAGATCTGCCGCTGAAGGACAGCTAAAAGGTTACTTGCGAAACAGAGGAAAATGGTTGGATGAAAACATTGAGACTCTGCGTCAGTATTCAGCATCCTCCCGTGTAAAGCAGTATAATGAGGTTAATGATTAAAATATGAAACGATTTATTATCAGCATATCTGCCATCATTCTGCTTCTATTTATTGGATTTATAGCTGTGTTTTATGGCGGATTTTATATGGACTCAGACCGGGACAATCATATAAACACATTTGTCCGGACTGAGAATAAAGAGATACTTATAAAGGACAAAGATAAGTGGAAACCATTTGAAGTCAGGGGAATTGATATGGGAAGCGGTATTCCTGGTGAATGGTCTACAGATTATGCGATCACCAAAGAAACCTATCTGCACTGGTTTCAGCTGATCCAGGAAGCAGGAGCAAATACGCTGAGAGTCTATTCTGTCCAGAATCCGTCTTTTTATAAAGCGTTCTATGAATACAATTCCCAACATGAGGAGCCGTTATATTTACTTCAGGGAATCTGGGTAAATGATTATATACAGAACTCCCGAGTGGATGCATATGCCGACTCCTTTGCAGGAAAGCTTCTGGATAATTGCCTGGTCACTGTAGATGTGATCCATGGAAAACGACTTATCATCAATAATGATGCAGATACAAGTACAGGACTTTATTTACACGATGTCTCGAAATGGGTGCTGGGATATATTATCGGAAATGGATGGGAAGATACAACAGTTGCATATACAGATGAGAAATATCCGGATATGGAACCTTATAAAGGAACCTATCTTATTGCTTCAAAAGATGCCTCTGCCTTTGAATCCCTGCTTGCCAAAACAGGTGACAGGATGCTGCACTATGAATCAACAAGATATGATGAGCAGCGTCTGATCTCCTTTTCCAGTGGAAATGCAACAGATCCCTTTGATTATCCTAAAGAGATTGCAGAATATTTCAGAAAATGTGCCCGGATCGACACAGAACATATAACTGCAACTGATAAATTTATATCAGGTCAGTTTGCCAGCTACAGTGCATCTCCATATGATCAGGATTACTTTTCCTGTATGGAATACACAACATGGAACAGCTTGTCTGATAAAAAGATTGACTTTAGTGACTGTATCACTCCTGACGGAAAACGGAATACTTATCGGGCATATTTAAGACTTTTAAACGAACATCATACAATGCCGGTTTTGGCTGTTGAATTTGGTGCAGCCACAGGACGAGGTGAGATTCATGAGAATCAGGTGACCAGCAGAGGACTTGGATACTATTCTGAAAAAGAACAGGGAAAGATTCTGGTAGATTGTTATGAAGACATTATGGCTGCCGGACTTTCCGGAGGCTGTGTCTATTCCTGGCAGGATGAATGGTTCAACATACCTGGAATACCATGTATGCTGTAGATTTAAGCCGTAATATTTACTGGGAAGATGCTCAGACAAATGACCAGCATTTTGGCCTGCTGGCATTTGACTGTGGGGAAAAAGAAAGTGTTTGTTACGTGGACGGTGATACTTCCGAATGGACGGATAAAGATAGGGTGATCCAATATGAAGACGGCTCTTTCATCAGTGTGAAGTATGATGCCTCCGGTGTTTATTTATATCTCCATAAAAAGGACTTTGATCTGGAAAATGACACGCTGTATGTTCCGGTTGATACGACCAAAAAAACAGGCAGTACCCGTATGGAAAATTGTACAGCAGAATTTGAAAGACCTGCAGATTTTGTACTGGTCTTAAATGGAAAAGATAATACTCGTCTGTTGGTTCAGGATCGGTATAATCCCATTCATGCCAATTATGAGGAAGATATTACAGGAAAAGATCCTTATATTGATCCACCAGCCAGGGACAGCGCTGTATTCGAAAATATCAGCATGGTATTACGGGATGTTATTGGTCAGTATCAGGATGCTGCCACACCGTTAAAAACCTTTGAAAGTGGAAAGCTGTATTATGGTAATGGAAATCCATCTGCATCTGCTTATGATTCCAGGGCAGATTTTATCTGTAATGGAGATGATGTGGAAATTAGAATCCCATGGCAGCTGCTGAATTTTTCTGATCCGTCCCGAATGCAGATCCATGATGATTATTATGACGGAAATTATGGCATTGAATCAGTGGGGATCAAAGAGATGTTTATAGGTTTTGGCGGAGAAGGAAATACAATCGAGATGGGAGGCCTTAAACTGAAAGGATGGGAGAATACAGTATCCTACCATGAAAGATTAAAAGAAGCATACCAGGTTCTGAAGACATACTGGACAGGAAAGGAATACGAATGATAGCGCAGCTTGTGATTTGTTTTTTATTTTATTGTCTGTGTGGGGATTATCATTTTTAACTGCTTTACAGAGATAATTCAAGATATCGTTCCTGTGTTCTGAAAAGGAGGGAACAACGATATTGCGAAGAATACAGACAGTTGTTTTCAGAAAATATAACGGAAAATAAAAAGCAGGAAAAAAGGCTGGTTAAAGAGCTTCATTCAGCCAGCAGACTTCTGACGTTCAGTGAAGCATTATCTAAAGTTGAAAACAGTATGCCGGAACAATTCCAGCAGGGAATAGCATCTGTAAGTCGGCTGATGGAAGAACTGATACCGGTTTATAAAAGAAAACCGGATATGGAAAAGGCCTGCCTGGCTTATGTATTTGCCATATTTCATATGACGAAATTCCAGGCTAAGGAAATTGTTTTCCCATTTCTTTTTGACCTGCTTGGAAATAAAAGTCTCTATTGCAGGGAGAATGCTTTGCGGGCATTATACAGTTCAGAAGATATACAAGCGGTTATGCAGGCATTGACATTTCTGGATGCAAATGAGCAGCTGCTTCCGCATAAAAAAATACTTGCAGATGGACTTCTTTCCTTCGATAAAAAAGAAGAACTGATACCACTCCTTTGGAAAAAATTGAGTGAATTTCATCCAAGGATGCAGGTAAGCTTGTTGGATTATATTCGATATGCATCGTCAAACTGGAAGGATGAAATGCTGTCTATGCTGGAAACAAGCCAGGATATGGAAATTCAAATCGCATGTGTCCGCTATTTTGGCAGATATCAGGATGAAAGAAGTGTTTCTTTTCTGCTTCATCACGCTGAAGAAGAAAAGGAAGGGTTCTGGGAATTGCAGAATGCCTGTATTTCTGCTCTTGCTGTGTATCCCGGACCGCAGACACTGGAAATCTTGAAAAAAGAGACTTCCAGTAAAAACTGGTATGTCCGTTATAATGCTGCAAAAAGCCTTGCAGTTCTGAATACAGACAGGGATGCATTAGCTGATATTTTACAGGGAAATGACGCTACGCAAAAGAAATGTTAGAGTACCAGCTGGATGAAGTAAAAGTACAAAGGGGGGCGGGTTTATGACCGATGCATTTCGTTTTTTTCTGGAATGTGTCAATCTGTTTTTTATTATATACCTGATTGGATATTCCAGCTTTTTGTTTTTGTCGGTTGTAGCAGGCGCAATTGAGCTGTACAGATCATACCGCCTTGAACAGATGCACAATAAACTGTGGCAAAGCTATTACATACCGGTTTCCATTCTTGTTCCGGCTTATAACGAAGAGGTTACGGTGAAGGATACAGTCACTTCACTTCTCAACCTGGATTATAAACTATATGAAATTATAGTAATAGATGATGGTTCTAAAGACAAAACATCTCAGGTTCTGATTGATGCATTTCATATGGAGCGAGTGGAACGCCCGATCCGTCATCTGATCCAATGTCAGCCTGAGGAAGAAATTTATGAATGCCCGAACCAGAAAGTGCCCATTACTTTGATCCGCAAGAAGAATGGCGGAAAAGCAGACAGTTTAAATGCCGGAATCAATGCAGCCAGGTATCCCTGGTTTATCTGTATGGATGCGGACTCTATTTACAGCATGATTCGCTGGAGAAAATCGTTCGCCCGGTTCTGGAGGACGAAAATGTAATAGCCGTTGGTGGAAGTGTCCGCCCAGCCAATGGTGTTGTCATAAAAAAAGGTCATGTGATAAAATACAGGCTGCCCAGAAATATAATAGCAAGAATGCAATCCCTGGAATATGCCCGTTCTTTTCTGGCAGCACGTATCCTGCTGGATAAAATCAATGCAAACATGATCATATCCGGAGCTTTTGGATTATTTGAGAAAAAAACAGTGATTGCCGTAGGCGGATATGACAACAGTACAATGGGCGAGGATATGGAACTGGTAGTCAGACTTCATGAATTCAGCCGCATGAATCGTAAGCCATATAAGATTGATTTTGCACAGGATGCCATCTGCTGGTCGCAGACTCCGGAAAAATTAAGTGAATTAGGCAAGCAGCGGAAAAGATGGCAGAGAGGATTGTTCCAGTGTATGTGGGGACACCGTAAAATGCTGGCAAACCCACGGTACGGAGCTGTAGGACTTTTATCCTATCTTTATTTTCTGCTTTACGAATTATTGTCACCATTTATTGAACTTTTGGGTGTACTTACAATGGTTTTATCTGTGATGATGGATATGCTGAACGTGAAATTTATGCTGGTATTTCTTGCATACTATGCCCTGTATGGTATTTTACTCACATTAACTGCATATTTTTCAAGAATCTATACCATTGACCAGAGGTTTTCTTTTCGAGAGCTGATCCTTGCTATTACTGCTTGTTTTTTTTGAAACAACTTTTCTCCGCTTTTATCTGGAGTTTGTCCGTGTGACTGCATTTGTGGGATACAAGAAGAACAAACTGAACTGGGATAAACTGGAAAGAAAGAAAATGAACAGAATATAGTTTTATTACTATGTCAATTTATCTAGTAGATCAAATAATAAATAACTGGCTACATTTTACGAAACGTCTTCTGGTGAAATTTCATCGGGCTTATAAGTCCAATGATAGACTACTGGATCTGCATTTACTTCATCGAAATATTTATAAATTCTGTCTTCAAGTTCCTGCTTTGTATTAACTCGAATTCCCTTCAGCATCTGCTTTGTCATCTTGCTGAAAAAGCTTTCAATCAAATTTAGCCAGGAACTATGGGTTTGTGTAAATACAAACATGTAGCGTCCTTCTGGTTTTGTTGCAAGGTAGTTCTGAACCTCTTCTTGCAAAATATAACCATGTATGTGCTGCATGTGGAAGAACCCCGAAAGATACAGGGTTTCAGCAGGATCATAAAGTGCCGAGACTTAGAGGGGGAAGTGATGAAATTTCAAATTGGCAACCATTGTGTGATGAATGCAATAACTTTAAAAGTACTGCTTGCAGAGATTGCCAGTTAGATTGTGAAACTTGTTGTTGGGCATATCCTGAAAAATTTAAACCTTTTCATATTCCTGGAGAGTTAGTTAAATGTTTGCGCGAACATGCTCAAAAGTTGGCAGGAATCCCGATGAATTACTCACTGAAATTATTACAAATTATATTGAAAACCAAAATTAGAAAAACACACAGACTCATGGTTAGTGTAATAAGGGTCTGTGTGTTTTTCTGTTATAGAGGAAGAGAGTAATTATTGTTATGAGGATCAGTGCGGTATTTATATTCCTGTAATTTTTCATCTTTGTTAATCAGCATAGAATAGATAGTCTCTAAGAGGAATGGCAGATAAAGATGTTGTATGTTATAATCTTATAAAATGATGAAAAGTGTAGGAATGGCAGAAGAAAAATTAAATGTGTTATATACCATTGACGATAAAGAATTTCCATCAATGGATTATATAAATGTACTTGAAAAAATGGAAAGGTTATAGAACGCCCAGACCATATTTGGAGTCAATGATGTGAAGTACATCATCCGCTACGATGAGGCAGTCCCCCGTTCCAAAGCCATCCGGTACCCATCTGGAAAAATCAAGTCTTTGTTCTACAAGCACCAGAGGATCTTTACAGAGTTTCTTTGCTTCTTCGAACTGTTCTATGACGAAGTTGCAGTATTCCTCTGTGCAGTTTTCCATCTCCACATCGTAGTAATCCAAATCTGCAGTCGGATCACGCCCGGATTTTCCAAGAGCTTTCAGAACTTTGTATTCACAGAGTTTATGTGCATCTGTTCCCTGCTGTGCATAAGGACTTGCCCGATCCCTGATCTCAGCACATAACCTTACGGATGGTGGGCAGTTCAATCACTGCTTACTTGAGGGAGCGGAGAGCAATGCGTGTTTAGGCATTGCCGATCACCTCCAAAGCTGCGATCACTTCCGGGTATTTATCAGCAGGAACTCCGGTCAGAGTACCATCGGAAGAAAAGGTTGCTACGATCTTCTTCACATCCGCTTTATACTTTCCGGCATCTGCCTTGGCCTTCTGAGCCAGTCTTGCTCTGACATCTTCTTTGGTATAAGTGATGGTTTCGGATTCCTTTTCAGGAGAAACTTCCTGCGCCGCCTCAGATACTTTTTCTGCTTTGACTGTTTTTTACTTTTTCGCTGGAGCTTTCGGCTGTGTCACGTCTTCTGTGGAAGAGTAGATTTCACTAAGCCGTGTGAAGCTGTCAGCAATGGTCTTAAATAACTTCGCCAATTCTTTTTCCTTCATCGTCTTTTGCCTCCTTTGACATATGGTTGACTGCGTTTTTCTTTGCAAGCTGTCTGGTAATGACACTGATTGCAATCAGCACATCTGAGATTTCCTTATCAAGTTCTGCATCGCTGATTATGGCAGCATCTGTTTCTGTAACATTTCCCATCGTTTACACCGCCTTTCTGAAAGACTTTTCCTTTCACTATCCCATGGACACAAAATCAAAAAGGGCGGGAGAAAAATTTAAAGTGGTCGGATTGGATTTTTACATTTATATAGAAGAAA
>ENA-OQER01000018-OQER01000018.1-human-gut-metagenome-genome-assembly--contig:-NODE-18-length-74969-cov-18.971513_pt1 | contig 74969 bp, 70 predicted proteins | sample MGYA00242797_ERZ504639 | MGnify/ENA primary metagenome ERZ504639 (study PRJEB26092, sample SAMD00036306) | human gut metagenome | host: Homo sapiens | study: EMG produced TPA metagenomics assembly of... | reverse complement strand
CATGTAAGAATGGTTCTGCCATGCTCTTCGTCAGCTCAAAGGTTAGCCAGTTGGCACTTCTCCCACAGGGTCGTGTAGAGGCTGCTGCCCGTGCTAAGAAGATGATTGCACGCATGGATGAGCTCGGCTTCGGTAACTGTACAAACACTCGTGCTTGCGAGGCTGTTTGTCCTAAGAACGAGTCTATCGCCAACATCGCCCGCCTGAACCGTGAGTTCCTGAAGGCTAAGTTGGCAGACTAATCTTCTCTTATCGAGATTCTTTTTCCTCTGACGGATGATTTCCATCAGAGGAAAATCAAATGAAATATTAGACCTCACACTATATGCTCTTTGCGTAAAGTGCTGAGGTCTAATTGTTTCTTTTGTGCACCCAAACATTCACTTTTTTGGAATGTTACGAAAAATAATCCACGGAAAACATGTAAGTAATCATTATTTTCATTATCTTTGCAACCGAGAATAACTAAATAACAGCTTATGCCAGAAATATTAAGAATGTTCGGAATGCGCTTTTACTTCTATTCTCGTGAGCATGAACCAATTCATGTCCATGTGAAAAATGCAGATGGAAGAGCAAAGTTCGAGATAACAGACGATGCGGTGGTTCTTGTTTATAATAAAGGATTGAAGAACAAGGATATTAAAGCGGCTGAAATGGTTCTTGAAGAGAATCACGACTTAGCCATTGCAAAATGGAAAGAGTATTTTGGCAGTAGCGTAGAAGAAGGAGGTGAAAATGAAAATTAAAAGAATTTGGTTTGCCGATGACCGTATTTACGGCGAGACAGACGATGGAAGAGTGCTGTGGCAGTCCTTGCTTTATTATAAGCGTTTGAAGAATGCTACTCATGAGCAACGTGAAGATTATGAGATAGATGACGAGGCATTTATTGGCCCTTGTTGGACGAGGATGTTTCCTTTGAGAGTTTTGAATACGAAGATCCAGAACCTACAGGCATTTCCTTGATTTTTTTATCTCATCCAGAACTGAATGCTGTAGAGATTGGTAAACGTTTGGGAATTAGCCAAGGTTTGATGACACAGTATGTGAATGGCACTAAGAAACCATCTGCTGAATGTGAGCGTGAAATCTTGCAAGAAATAAAAAATACCGCTAATGAATTACAGTTAGTTTGTGTGTGAATAGAAACTGCTACATCTTGTGGCAGTTTTTATTTTGTCCATTTGTGTGCCAGAACATTCTCTTTTCTTGGCTCTACGCTTTGTGCCTCCAGAATCAACTTGATGGATTAAGGTCGCAATTCGCGACCTTATAACTAATAGTGTAATACCCTTTTCGAAAGAAAAACGGAAAAGTAATAAATTTCTTCCTAAACATTTGGAAGTAACTAATATTTTTCTTACTTTTGCGGCATGGAAGAAGAGAATATACGACAGGTGATTTATTCTGAGGAATTTGATGCCTTTTATCGTGGGCTCGATTCCAAAATACAGGATAAGTTTGATTATGGGCTGCGGCTCATAAAGACCCAGTATGTGGTTAATAAAAAGTTCGTAAAACATTTAGAGAATACCGACTTTTATGAACTTCGTGTTTCCATTAGCTCTGATGAATATAGAACAGTTTTATTTGCTATAGATAATTATAGTTTTATACAGAGCAAGCGAGTTATATTATTGAATTCCTTTGTCAAGAAAGGAACAAAGCAATATAAAGCAGAGATTAAGTTGGCAGAAAGATTATTAAAGAAATATTTGGAGGGTTAGAGATATGTTGAAGTTTAATGAAGAAAAACTGTCTAAGTTGAGAACATTTGATGATGTTTTGCAAGAAAAATATGGCGAGCCTGGCAGCGAGGCTCGCAAGGATTTTGATGCCAGGGCCAAGGCTTGGTATTATGCAGAGTTGCTCAAGGACGAGCGTAAGAAACAGAAGATGACGCAGAAGGCTCTTGCCGAGAAAATCGGCAAGAAGAGAGAGTATGTCTCTGCTCTGGAAAAGGGCCAAACGGATATGCAACTCTCCACTTTCTTGAGAATAGCAAATGCTTTAGGGCTGCAATTCTCGCTGGTAGTCGGATAAATGCATCGTCATAGACAAGATAAAGGGAGATGACAACGATGAACCAAGCTACTCAAGACTTTATTCACCATCATCAGGATGACGACGTCCGCCAGCTGGCTTTCCTCGGAAGCAAAAATCCTGAGGTCAATATGCCTTTTGCTCTCGACCAGATACGTGGTCGACAGATGGCTCGTATCAAGTTGCCTCGCTGGGCCTGCATCGACGGCATCATTTATCCGCCTCACATCTCGATGGAGCAATGTTCGTCAGAGCAGACTGCGCTCTATAAAGCCGAATTGGCTGCACGATTGTTGGGAAATTCTTCTCTTTCCTCTCTTCGAGGAGAAATCGTGCCCCAAGACGATAATTCCAAAATTTGCGAATTTGCGACCAAGAGCACAGTTGATTCAGAATTCGCTCAAAATGAAGGTACTTGTGAAAAGCAACAGATATTAACAGAAACGGGTGGTTGTGTTAACAAAACCAAAGACGATGCTTGCTCAGGAGATTCTGTTGCAGAAATTGAGTTTATCGACCTGACAGGAGGATTTGGAGTCGACTTCTCTTATATGGCAGCCCGATTGGGCGCTAAGTCGATGTATGTAGAACGGCAAAAGCATCTTTGTGAAGCGGCGAAGGAGAATTTTGAACGATTGGGATTAAAGCATGTCGTCGTGAAGAATGGAGATGGAGTAGAGGTGCTTCATGCTATTCCGAATCATTCTGGTCTTCGGGTAATCTATATAGATCCAGCCCGTCGTGATGATGCCGGCAACAAGGTGGTAAGTCTTCAAGACTGCACCCCCGATGTAACCAGGCTTCAAGAGGAAATGCTCCAGAAAGCCGATTTTGTAGTCATCAAACTGTCTCCGATGCTCGACTGGCATCGTGCTGTAAGCGAATTAAGGTGTGTGAGAGAGGTTCATGTTGTTTCTGTGAACAATGAGTGCAAGGAGCTCTTGTTGGTGCTCTCAGCGCGAAATATGGAAGAAAACAGTCGCCTTCGCATTTATTGTGTCAACGATACTCAGTCGTTTGTCTGCGATGATGCCGAAATGGCTTCTTCTGTAACCCGCATAGCAGCAGCCGACTTAGATTCGGCTCAATATCTCTATGAGCCGAATGCCTCGCTGATGAAAGCAGGCTGTTTCGGAGTTCTTTCCGAGCGTTATTCTGTCTCGATGCTCTCCAAGAACAGTCACCTTTTCGTGAGCCAGTTTTCTGTAGCCGATTTTCCAGGCCGTTCTTTCCGTATCCGTGCCGTTTCTTCCTTCAACAAGAAAGAACTCAAGCGCCATTTGCAAGGCATTGTGAAGGCCAATATTGCCACCCGCAACTTTCCTCTCTCTGTAGCAGAATTGCGCAAGCGACTGAAGTTGAAGGATGGAGGCGAAACCTATATCTTCGCCACTACCTTGTCTGACGACAGTCATGTGCTGCTGATAACGGATAAAATTTTAGAAAACGCATGAAAAGTTAGGAAATTCTTTCTGAATGTTTGGAATTTATCCTTAATTTTCTTAATTTTGCAGAAGACATGAAGCCGATACAAATAACAAACTGAACCCAGCGAAAGTTGAGTAACAAAAAATAAGCTACTATTTATGAACAAATTAAAAACAATCTTTTTATTGCTCGCGTTTATCTTGGCGATGAACATGAGTGGTGTACAAAACATCAAAGCGGAGAACTATCCTTATAAGAGCGACTATCTTTGGCTCACTGTGCCCGACCATGCCGACTGGCTCTATCAGACCGGCGAGAATGCCAAGGTGGAGGTGAGTTTCTGCAAGTATGGCATTCCCCGTGATGGCGAACTGAAATATTCCATAGGCAACGACATGCTCCAGCCCGACAAGCATGGAAGCGTGAAACTGAAGAACGGACGTGCCGTCATCAATATGGGAACGAAGAAGACTCCAGGATTCCGCGACATGAAACTATCTGTCAGTCTCGACGGAAAGACCTATGAGCATCATATCAAGGTGGGATTCTCGGTCGACAAGATAAAACCCTATACACAGGAGCCCCAGGATTTCAGAAGCTTCTGGCAGAAGAACGTGGAGGAACTGAAACAGGTGCCTATGTCTTATACCAAGGAGTTGTACAAGGACTATTGTACCGACAAGATAGACTGTTATCTCGTCAAGCTCCAGATCGACAAAATGGGCCATTCCATGTATGGCTTCCTGTTCTATCCCAAGAATGCCCAGCCAGGCAAGCATCCCGTAGTGCTCTGTCCTCCAGGAGCAGGCATCAAGACCATCAAGGATCCTATGCGCAACAAGTATTATGCTGAGAATGGCTTTGTTCGATTTGAGGTGGAGATTCACGGCCTCGACCCACGCATTTCGTCAGAGACTTTTGGCGAGATCAGTCGTGCTTTCAACGACCGTAATGGCGGTTATTTGGCCAATGGTTTGGAGAACAAGGACATTTATTATATGAAGCATGTCTATGTAGGCTTGGTTCGTTGTATCGATTTCCTGACTTCGCTTCCCGAGTGGGATGGCAAAAATGTTGCTGTGCAGGGCGGCAGTCAGGGCGGAGCTTGGCCATTATCGCAGCAGGACTCGACAGTCGTGTCACCCAATGTGTAGCCAATCATCCTGCCCTTAGCGACATGGCGGGTTATGCGGCTAAGGGCGGAACGGGCGGTTATCCACACTTCTGCCGTCAGCCTCAGATATTGAGCAATAAGGACTGTCTCAACACCCTGGCTTACTTCGATGTAGTCAATTTTGCCCGTTACGTCAAGGCTCCTACTTATCTTACATGGGGCTACAACGATGTGACCTGTCCTCCAACAACCAGCTATGCTGTCTGGAACACGCTGAAATGTACTAAGGAGAGTCTGCTTACCCCGATCAACGAGCATTGGACGACAACAGAAACCAACCGCGGACAGATGGAGTGGATAAAAGCACATCTTCTGAAATAAGCAGCTAAGCAAAATTGGCTGAAAATGACGGAACTGTCCTATTTGCGAAAGCTCAGTAATCTGACAGGCGGAATCAGTTGATAAAACCAATATTGAGGCAAAATAAACCACCAATATACTTGTCAACCTCATAAAAAACTGCAAAAAAAATAGCAATATTTGGCTGTTTGACCAAATATTGCTATTTTTGCATGCTTTAAAGTAACAAACTAGTTTGAGATAATGTCATTAATAGAGATTCGAAAGGTCGAAAACAAGAAGGACTTGAAGACGTTCATCGACTTCCATTACGACCTATACGAGGGCAACGAGTATGATGTGCCCAACCTGTTCAGCGACGAAATGAATACCCTCAGCAAGGACCGCAATGCCGCTTTTGAGTTTTGCGAGTCCGAATATTTTCTTGCCTATAAGGACGGAAAGTTGGCGGGTCGTGTCGCTGCTATCATCAACCACAAGGCCAACGAGCGCTGGAACTGCAAGTCGGTGCGCTTTGGCTGGATCGACTTCATCGACGACCGTGAAGTGTCCAAGGCTCTTCTGCAGGCTGTAGAAGACTATGGCAAGTCTAAGGGAATGGACAATGTGGTAGGTCCGCTTGGCTTTACTGATATGGATCCTGAAGGCATGCTTACCTGGGGATTCGACCAGTTGGGCACCATGCCCACCATCTACAACTATTCCTATTATCCCGAGCATATAGAGGCTCTCGATGGCTACGAGGTCGACAACAAGTACGTAGAGTACAAGCTCATCGTGCCTGATACCGTGCCCGAGAAATACGCCAAGATTGCTGCCATGATAGAGAAAAGATACAATCTGCATGTGCGCAAGCTTACCAAGAAAGATGTTTTCCAGGGCGGTTATGGTCAGAAGATATTCGAACTGATCAATGCCACTTACAAAGACCTCTATGGCTACTCCGAGCTCTCGCAGAAGCAGATAGACCAGTTGATTCATTCTTATCTGAGTTTCCTCGACTTCAATCTCATTACCTGCATCGAGGACTGGAGCGAGGCCGAGCACAAGATGGTGGGCATCGGCATCACCATACCTTCATTGGCAAAGGCTCTGCAGAAGTGTCGTCGCGGCCGTCTGTTCCCCTTTGGCTGGTGGCACGTGCTGCGCGCCATCAAGATGCACAAGACCAAGATTGTCGACCTGCTGCTCGTAGGCGTCCTTCCCGAGTATCGTGCCAAGGGAGCCAATGCGCTTCTCTTTGCCGACCTCATTCCCCGTTACCAGGCTTATGGCATCGAGTGGGGTGAGACCCAGGTGGAGATGGAAGCCAATGCCGGTGTGCAAGGTCAGTGGGGAGTTTTGAACCCCATCTTGCACAAGCGTCGCAATTGTTACAAGAAGATTATCAAGTAAAGGAAAATTCAACCAAGCTTTCTTTTTCCCAGGAAGCTTACATACTTTGCAGATTCTCAGAGCCAGTGAATCTTGAGAGTACAACAACATAACAATCTTGAAAAAAATATAGGAGGAAAATATGGCAGAGGAAAACAACAATACAGTACAATATACTGATGACAACATCCGGCACTTGAGTGATATGGAGCATGTACGTACCCGTCCAGGTATGTACATCGGACGTTTGGGCGATGGCAATCTGCCCGAAGACGGCATCTATGTGCTCTTGAAAGAGGTGGTGGACAACTCCATCGACGAGTTCAAGATGGGCGCCGGAGCGCGACTCGAAATCGACATCGAGGACAATCTTCGTGTCAGCGTGCGCGATTATGGCCGAGGCATTCCGCAGGGCAAGCTTGTCGAGGCTGTCAGCGTGCTCAATACTGGTGGCAAGTACGACAGCAAGGCCTTCAAGAAGAGTGTGGGCCTGAATGGTGTGGGTGTGAAGGCGGTCAATGCCCTCAGCTCTCATTTCGAGGTGAAGTCTTTCCGCGAGGGAAAGGTGCGCCATCTTGTCTTCGAACGGGGCATTCTGAAGAGCGACAAGACCTCAAAGACCGAGGATGAGAACGGAACCTACATCTTTTTCGAGCCCGACAACACTCTCTTCAAGAACTACAGCTTCCACGATGACATCGTGGAGACGATGCTTCGCAACTACACCTATCTCAATACGGGCCTTACCATCATGCACAATGGTCGTCGCATCCTGAGCCGCCATGGTTTGCAGGATCTTCTTACCGACAACATGACCAATGACGGTCTCTACGACATCATCCACATGAAGGGCGAGGACATCGAGGTGGCTTTCACCCACACCAACCAGTATGGCGAGGAGTACTATTCCTTTGTCAACGGTCAGCACACCACGCAGGGCGGAACTCATCAGAGCGCCTTCAAGGAGCACATTGCCAAGACCATCAAGGAATTCTTCGGTAAGTACGAGTATGGAGACATTCGCAACGGTCTGGTGGCAGCTATAGCCATCAATGTCGAGGAACCCGTCTTCGAGAGTCAGACGAAGATCAAGCTCGGCAGTACCACGATGACTCCCAATGGCGGCGAGACCATCAACAAGTATGTGGGCGATTTTCTGAAGAAAGAGGTGGACAACTATCTGCACATCCATAAAGACGTGGCCGAGGTGCTGGAGAGCAAGATCAAGGAGAGTGAGCGCGAGCGAAAGGCGATGGCTGGCGTCACCAAGCTGGCGCGCGAGCGTGCCAAGAAGGCCAATCTGCACAACCGCAAGTTGCGCGACTGCCGCATCCATTTCAGCGACGCCAAGAACGAACGCAAGGAGGAAAGCTCCATCTTCATTACAGAGGGCGATTCTGCCAGCGGAAGCATCACCAAGAGCCGCGACGTGAACACCCAGGCTGTGTTCTCCCTGCGCGGTAAGCCGCTCAACAGCTTTGGTCTTACCAAGAAAGTGGTGTACGAGAACGAGGAATTCAATCTTCTCCAGGCAGCCCTCGACATAGAGGACGGTCTCGACTCGCTGCGTTACAACAAGGTTGTCGTGGCTACCGATGCTGATGTCGACGGAATGCACATCCGTCTGCTTATCATCACCTTCTTCCTGCAGTTCTTCCCCGACCTCATCAAGAAAGGCCATGTCTACGTGCTGCAGACGCCTTTGTTCCGTGTGCGCAACAAGCGAACCAAGATAAAGAACAAGCAGGCCATAGCCGATGCCGACGCCAAGTTGGGACCGAAGGAGAAGAAGAGCGACTTCATCACGCACTATTGCTATAGCGACGAGGAGCGCCAGCAGTCCATCCGCGACTTGGGACCTGATCCTGAAATCACCCGATTCAAGGGACTCGGCGAGATTTCTCCCGAAGAGTTTGCCCATTTCATCGGTCCAGACATGCGACTGGAACAAGTCACTCTGCACAAAACCGACCAGGTGCAGAAACTCTTAGAGTACTACATGGGCAAGAACACCATGGAGCGCCAGAACTTCATTATCGACAACTTGGTGATCGAGGAAGATATTCCAGATGAAGACTCTGATCCGCTGGATTAGAATTGATAGTCACGGGTTAACAAAAAGGCACGGATTTGTCTTAACTCCTCAGCGACCGTAGGGAGCGATAACTCCTTTAACTCCTTTAACTTCTGAGCTTGCGAAACTCAAGTAAAATATGAATTTATGAAGAAATATCTATTGTTTGCACTGGTAGCATTTCTGGCAGTAACTTCTGCCAGTGCCCAGATGCGCATCAGAATGGGCAAGAACAGCCCGATAGAGAAGTTGGGCAGGGCAGAGATAGCCATTGCCAATCTCTATGTCGACAGCGTCGACGAGAACAAGCTTGTCGAGGACGCCATTCGTGGCATGTTGGAGAAGCTCGACCCGCATTCCTCTTACACCACAGCCAAGGAGACACAGGCGATGAATGAGTCGCTCAACGGCTCTTTTGATGGCATCGGTGTGCAGTTTAACATGGTCGACGACTCACTCCTCGTCATTCAGCCCGTTGTCAACGGGCCTTCCGAGAAAGTGGGCATCATAGCCGGCGACCGCATTGTGGCAGTCAACGACACAGCCATCGCAGGCGTTAAGATGAGCAAGGAAGAAATCATGAAGCGCCTTCGCGGACCCAAGGGAACCATAGTCAACCTCACTGTTGTGCGCCGTGGCATCAAGGACAAGCTTTCCTTCCGTGTCAAGCGCGACAAGATACCAGTCACCACGATGGATGCAGCCTATATGATTCGCCCCGGAATCGGATACATCCGTCTGGGCAGCTTCGGAATGACCAGCCACAAGGAGGTTTCTGTCGCTATGGACTCGCTCAAGAAGAAAGGCATGAAAGACCTCATCTTCGACCTTCAGGACAATGGTGGAGGCTATCTTCAGACGGCAGCCAAGATAGCCAACGAGTTCTTGGAGAAAGGCGACCTCATCGTCTACACCAATGGCCGTACAGCGCCTCGACAGGAGTTCCGTGCTGAGGCCAACGGACGCTGGCGCAAGGGCAAGCTCGTGGTTCTCACCAACGAGTTCTCGGCTTCGGCAGCCGAGATCGTGTCGGGTGCCATACAAGACCAGGACCGAGGCGTTGTCGTAGGTCGTCGCACTTTTGGCAAGGGATTGGTGCAGCGTCCTCTTACCTTTGAGGATGGTAGCGAGATACGTCTCACCATAGCCCATTACTATACGCCGAGCGGCCGATGCATCCAGAAGCCTTACAAGAAAGGCGAGCGCGAGGATTATGCCATGGATCTCGACAACCGCTACAAGCACGGCGAGTTCACCAACCAGGACAGCATCCATCTGTCCGACTCTCTGAAGTATTACACCCTGCGCAAGCATCGTGTGGTTTATGGCGGCGGAGGCATCATGCCCGATTATTTCGTGCCGCTCGATACGACCAAGTACACCAAGATGCACCGCTTGCTTACAGCCAAGAGCATCGTCATCAACCACAGCCTGAAGTTCATCGACGCCCATCGCCAAGAGCTGAAGAGCCAGTACAAGGATTTTGGTAAGTTCCTGGCAAGCTATGAGGTTCCTCAGAGCCTTGTAGAGGAAATCATCGCCGATGGCAAGAAAGAGAAAATAGAGCCCCGTGACGCCGCCGAATTGGCCCAGACGAGGAAATACCTGTCCATACAGCTCAAAGCCCTTGTAGCGCGAGATATTTGGGATATGAGCCAGTATTTCCAGGTTTGGAACGAGACGAACGAGATTGTGATGCGTGCGGTGAAGCTGCTTACGCATGGCAAATAGCAGATATGAAATCGCTCTTTCTTCACAAAGATGAGGAAAGAGCCGATTTTTTTATGGGGTGTTTATTGGATAGTTCAGTTATTAACCTTTCCCGTGCATTTTGTCCCATTTCAGGTAGATTCCTGCAAGAATTGTGCCCGAAATGCTGTGCCAGGCGCAACTAATGGCACAAGGAAGGACGGCAAGTGGCTGGGCGGCAAAGAAGTTTCCGGCCAGGACGGTGGCAAGACCGGCGTTCTGCATTCCCACCTCGATGCTGATGGTGCGCTTCTTGGCTGTGTTGAAGCCTGCCAGCTTACCGGCCAGCCAGCCGAGGCAATAGCCAGGGTGTTGTGGCAGAAGACGACGGCAAAGGTCCAGAGGAAGAGCATCATGCCGCGTGCCACGAGTCGTCGTGAACGGTAGAGATAACGCCGCCCACGATAAACGCCAGGCAGGTGACGCTGATGCCGGGCATCAGGCTCTGAATGGTGGGAAAACACTCCCTCTTGCCGTAAATGTAGTTGAGTGTGCAGCCGATGGCTACAGGGATGATGGTGACGAGCAGAATGCCCTGGAACATGCCGATGGCGTCGATATGGATGATTTCGCCGGCTGTAATCTTCATCAGCAGCGGCGTCATGACAGGAGCGAGGATGGTGGAGGCACAGGTCATTCCCACCGAGAAAGCCACGTCGCCATGACAGAGATAGCTCATGATGTTGCTCGACACGCCGCCAGGACAACAGCCCACGAGCAGAATGCCGAGGGCAAGGGCAGGGTCGAGGTGCCATACGTGGACAAGGAGGTAGGCCATGCCCGGCATGATGATGAACTGGGCGCAGGCACCGATGAAGACATCAAGGGGGCGTTGCGCCAAAATTTTGAAATCGTTGGTGGTGAGAGTCAGTCCCATGGTGAGCATGATGATGCGAGAATGACGGTCTGGGTGATTCCGCGTACCCAGTCGAAGGTATGTGGGAAGAAGAATGTGAATACAGCTACTCCTATCACGAAGATGGAGGTGTAATTGACCAGCAAACGGCTGAGCGCCTGAAATAAATGTAACATAACCTATATATTTTTAGAATGTTTGTCGCCCTCTTATATACGTTCTGTTCGGAATATGGGTGCAAAAGTAGTGATTATATTTGTTGTGAGCAAAGGTTTTTGTCGATTTTTTCGTGAATTCCTTTTTATTTCTGATACAATTGTGTAACTTTGCACAAAATATAAGATATTACGGAATGAACGAAGATTTTGACATAAGAAATGAGTCAGTTTCGCCTGCCGAAAAGGAATTCGAGAAGGCGCTGCGACCCTTGAAGTTCTCTGACTTCAGCGGACAGAAGGGCGTGGTGGACAACCTGCAGGTGTTTGTCGAGGCAGCCAAGTATCGCGGCGAACCGCTCGATCATACACTGCTGCATGGTCCACCGGGACTGGGCAAGACGACGCTGAGCAACATCATCGCCAACGAGCTGGGCGTGGGACTGAAGATTACATCGGGCCCTGTGCTCGACAAGCCGGGCGATCTGGCTGGCATTCTTACCTCGCTGGAACCCAACGACGTGCTCTTCATCGACGAGATTCACCGTCTGTCGCCCGTAGTGGAAGAATATCTCTACTCGGCCATGGAGGACTATCGCATCGACATCATGATCGACAAGGGTCCGTCGGCTCGCAGCATTCAGATCGACCTCAATCCCTTTACCCTTGTAGGAGCCACTACCCGCAGCGGTTCGCTCACAGCGCCTCTGCGTGCCCGTTTCGGCATCAACCTGCACTTGGAGTACTACAATCCGCCAACGTTGCAAAAGATCGTGAAGCGCAGCGCCATGCTCCTGAAAGTGCCTATCGAGGAAGAGGCTGCGGCTGAGATTTCGCGCCGCTCACGCGGTACGCCCCGTATCGCCAACTCGCTGTTGCGCCGTGTGCGCGACTTCGCCCAGGTGAAAGGCAACGGCACCATTACCTACGACATTGCTGAGTTCTCGCTCCGTGCGCTCAACATCGACCAGTATGGTCTGGACGAGATAGACAACAAGATTCTCACCACCATTATCGACAAGTTTCATGGCGGACCGGTGGGCGTGGGAACGATTGCCACAGCCATCGGCGAGGATGCCGGAACCATTGAGGAGGTGTACGAGCCTTACCTCATCATGGAGGGATTCATCAAGCGAACCTCGCGCGGACGCATGGCCACTAAGCTTGCCTACGACCATCTGGGACGCAATCCCTATGGCAGCAACATCATGCAGGGAGACTTGTTTGAGTGAAGAATTTGATAGAAGAACTTAAACTACATGAAGATAGGAATATTTACGGGAACTTTCGACCCATTTACGATAGGACATCAAAATATAGCAGAACGTGCGCTCCCCATGTTTGATAAATTGGTGATAGCTGTAGCGATGAGTAAGCTCAAACATGCCACGGAAGAGATTTCTCAGCGTGTGGAGGACATCAAGGCTGTTTTTCCGAAGGAATGTACAGAGCTGATAGATGTGCAAGATGCTTCGAAGGGTTATCGCATGGAGGTAGTAGCCTACGACGACCTTACCATCGACCTGGCGCATCGTCTTGGAGCCAAGTTTCTGGTGCGGGGCGTGAGGAGCGCAAAAGACTTTGAGTACGAGCGTGAGCAGGCCGACATCAACAAGCAGTTGGGTGGTGTGGAGACCATTCTCCTTTTCTCCGATCCCCGCTACAGCAGCATCAGTTCTTCGCTCGTCAGGGAGTTGAGATTCTTCGGAAGAGAAGTGGATGAATTTCTGCCTAAGAAGTGAAGAGTGAAGAACGAAGAGTGAAGAATTCAAGAGCTTAAAAAGATAATAAAAAAATATATAATATAAATGGAGAATAGGAACGAAAAGGTGTTGTCTTAACTCCTTTAACTCCTTAACTCCTTAACTCCATAAGAAGTATGATAACATATAGTGTAGAAGCGTGAAAATGCCTAAAATCAAGAAGCGTGAAACCAGCGCATGGATTCGCAAAGTGGCTGCTTCACACGGACGCAAAGTGGGTGAGGTGGGCTACATGTTTGTAGACGACGAGAAGATTCTCGAGGTCAACAACGAGTATTTGGGCCATGATTATTACACCGATGTCATCACCTTCGATTACGATGAGGGCGATGTCATCAACGGCGATATTGTCATCTCGCTCGATACTGTGCGCACCAATGCCGAGCAGTTCGGCAAGACCTACGACGACGAGTTGCATCGTGTCATCATTCACGGCATTCTGCACCTGTGCGGCATCAACGACAAGGGTCCGGGCGAGCGCGAGATCATGGAGGAGAACGAGAACAAGGCTCTCGCCATGCTCGAAGGTGCTTCGATATTGAAGTAAAGACGTCTTTTGTGTGGAATTGGCAGGAAAGCAATCATGCAGCATTCTCTGTACTGCTATGTGCTCTCCAGCCAATCCTGATACTTAAAAATCGCCCCATTATTTACCCCTTTTCGACTAATCTACCTTTCATTATCTTCCACTTAAATCGAAAGGCTGTTTTTGCGTAAACAGCTTGCTTATAGAAGGTTGCAGTTTTGCATTATGTACACGAATCCACTATTTTACTAAGTGAAATAGCTTTTATTTGATTTTTTGGCTATCTTTGCAGAAGATTAGCTGCATTCGGCAAAAAATAATAACAATATAACTTATGAAACATTTAGCATTATCCTGCGTGTTGTCGTTGACAACCGTTTTCTCAGTTCAGGCGCAGCAGATGCCCGTCTATTTGGACGACACCAAGCCCGTAGAGCAACGTATCGAGGACGCCCTCTCCCGCATGACCTTGCAGGAGAAAATAAGAGTTATTCACGCCCAAAGCAAGTTTTCATCAGCAGGAGTTCCACGTTTGGGATTCCCCGACTTCTGGACTGATGATGGTCCACACGGAGTGCGCCCCGACGTGCTGTGGGACGAGTGGGAGCAGGCAGGACAAACCAACGACTCTTGCGTAGCCTTTCCAGCTCTTACCTGTCTTGCTGCCACCTGGAATCCACAGATGAGTCGTATCTATGGCGAAGCCTTGGGCGAAGAAGCACTTTATCGTGGCAAGGATATGATATTAGGACCAGGAGTCAACATCTATCGTACACCTCTCAATGGTCGCAACTTCGAGTATATGGGCGAAGACCCCTTCCTCGCCTCCATCATGGTAGTTCCCTACGTACAGGGACTGCAGTCGAAGGGCGTATCATCGTGCGTGAAGCACTATTGTCTGAACAACGATGAGGAATATCGCCATCAGGTCAACGTCAAGGTGAGCGACCGTGCCCTGCACGAAATCTATCTGCCTGCCTTCAAGGCTGCAGTAGAGCAGGGCAAGGCATGGGCCATTATGGGTGCATACAATCTCTATCGCAATGAGCACAACTGCCATAACCAGTACACCCTGAACAAGATACTGAAGACCGACTGGAAGTTTGATGGTGTGGTGGTAAGCGACTGGGGTGGCGCTCACGACACCGATCAAGCCGTGAAGAATGGACTTGATATGGAGTTTGGCTCTTGGACGAATGGACTCACTATGGGAGCCAGCAACGCTTATGATAACTATTATCTTGCCATGCCTTATCTGAAAGCCATTCAGGAAGGCAAATATACCACTCGCGAATTGGATGAAAAAGTGCGCCGCGTGCTGCGACTCTTCTATCGCACCACGATGAACCGCCATCGTCCTCACGGTTTCCTCTGTTCCGACGGACATTACGCCACAGCCCGACAGATAGCCGAGGAAGGCATCGTGCTGTTGCAGAACCGCAACCGTGTGCTGCCCATCAACACCCAGAAGGTGCGCCATGTGCTCGTGGTGGGCGAGAACGCCATCAAGATGATGACCGTGGGCGGAGGCAGCTCCTCGCTCAAGGTACAGCGGGAGATTTCCCCTCTGCAGGGCCTGCAGGCACGACTGGCCAAAGACGGCGTGGAGGTTGACTTTGCCCGAGGCTATGTGGGCGATGTGACTGGCGCTTACAATGGCGTCACCACAGGTCAGAACCTGGAAGACAAGCGCAGCGAGGCAGAACTCATCGCTGAGGCTGTAGAGAAGGCGAAAGCGGCCGACTGTGTCATCCTCTTCGGCGGACTTAACAAGAGCGATTATCAAGATTGCGAGGGTCACGACCGCCAGCAGTATGAGTTGCCTTATGCACAAAATAAGTTGGTTACAGCCTTGGCAGCAGCCAATAAGAACTTCGTGTATGTCAATATCTCAGGTAATGCTGTAGCTATGCCTTGGAAGGATAAGGTGCCTGCCATCGTGCAGGGCTGGTATTTAGGCTCTGAGGCAGGCGAAGCTTTGGCTTCTGTCCTCACTGGTGATGTCAATCCATCGGGTAAGCTGCCCTTCACTTGGGTGAAGTCTTTGCAAGAGGTGGGCGCTCATGCCCTCAACACCTATCCTGCACATGGCGCCTGGAAGGTGGTGCTCAGACCAAAGGAAATATCATTGACGAGGAATATAAGGAAGGCATTTATGTCGGTTATCGTTGGGCAGACAAGGAGAAACAGCGTCCAGTGTTTGCTTTTGGCCACGGTTTGAGCTATACCAGTTTGCCATCAGCAATCTACGTGCAGACAAGGCATCGATGACAGCTGCCGACTCCATCACCTTCACCGTACAGGTAAAGAACATCGGTCAGCGTGCCGGATCTGAGACCGTACAGCTCTATGTGCACGATGCCAAGGCCTCGGTCGACCGTCCGCTCAAGGAGCTGAAAGGCTTCTGCAAGGTGAGTCTGCAGCCTGGCGAGAGCAAGGACGTCAGCATCACCCTTGGCAAGGACGCCCTCAGCTTCTACGACGAGACCACAGCAAGCTGGAAGGCTGAGCCAGGACTGTTTGCGGCCTGGTAGGTAATGCTTCCGACAATTTGAAGCTTAAGAAAACCTTTGAGCTGAAGTAAATGTCTTAGTTTCTCCTAAGAATAATCCATGTAAATTATCAGAATTATATCTTAAACCCTAAATTATCAGCATGAAAAAAGAATTATTGTTATCATCATTCATTCTTTTGGGGGCAGCTTTTCCTTTAATGGGGATAGCTGCCTCTCCATCAGCATCATGGAAGACGGTGCAAGTAAAACAGAAAGCTAAGCGTCAGTCTAAGAAAGCTGTTGACAGCAAGAAGATTCTTCCCATGAAGGAATATATCGACCAATTGATGGCCAAGATGACGCTTCAAGAGAAGATAGGTCAGCTCAACCTCATGGTGGCAGGCGATATTACTACAGGAAATGCTATGGACACTCAGGTGGCAGGCGATATTACGGCTGGAAGAATGGGAGGCGTGTTCAACATCAAGGGTTTCGACAAGATTAAAGCCCTGCAGGACGTGGCCATCCGCAAGAGCCGACTCGGTATTCCGCTCCTCGTGGGCATGGACGTCATACACGGCTACGAAACCATCTTCCCCATACCGCTTGCCCTCTCCTGCTCGTGGAACGAGGAAGCTCTGAGACAGGTGGGCGCAGTGTCGGCGCGCGAGGCAAGCGCCGACGGCATCAACTGGACCTTCTCGCCTATGGTCGACGTGGCTCTCGATGCCCGCTGGGGACGCATCAGCGAAGGCTTCGGCGAGGACCCATACCTCAGTGGTGTCTTGGGAGCAGCCATGACTCGCGGCTATCAGCAGGCTGACATGAGCCGTGAGACCATCGTCCCCAAAGACCACATCATGGCTTGTCTCAAGCATTTCGCCCTCTATGGAGCCGTTGAGGCAGGCAAGGAGTACAACACCACCGACATGAGCAAGATACGCATGTACAACCAGTTTCTGCCTCCCTATAAGGCTGTGGTCGACGCTGGTGTGGGAAGCGTCATGTCGTCGTTCAACCTCATCGACTATGTGCCTGCCACGGCAAGCCACTGATGATGACCGACGTGCTGCGCAAGCAATGGAACTTCCAGGGCTTCGTGGTGACCGACTATGGCTCTATCGGCGAGATTCTGCAGCACGGCACAGCCCGCGACCTCAAGGAAGCCTCCGAGCAGTCGCTCCTGGCCGGAACCGATATGGACATGTGCTCGCAGGGCTTCGTGAGATTCCTGGAACAGAGCGTCAAAGAAGGCAAGGTGAGCGAGGCTGACATCGACATCGCCTGCCGTCGCATCTTGGAGGCCAAATATAGGCTCGGACTCTTTGCCGACCCTTATCGCTACTGTGACAGCAAACGCCAGAAGACCGACATCTTTACAGCCAGTCATCGCAAGGCTGCACGTGACATAGCAGCCGAAACCTTTGTACTTCTCAAGAACGACCAACAGCTTTTACCACTCAGCAAGAAGGGAAAGATAGCTCTCATCGGACCGCTTGCCGACACGCGCAACAATATGAGTGGTACTTGGAGCGTTGCAGCTACTCACGACCGCTATTCCTCACTCAAAGAGAGTATGGAGAAGGCTCTTGCAGGAAAAGCCACTTTGCTTTATGCTCAAGGTTGCAATGTGGTGTACGACGAGCAAGAACAGAAAGATGGTGAGTTTGGCAAGACTATAACTCGTGGGGATGATGCTAAGCTGAAGGCTGAGGCTTTGCAGATAGCACGCCAAGCTGATGTTATCGTTTGTGCCATGGGCGAGACTGCCGATATGAGTGGTGAATGTGCCAGTCGTACCGACTTGCGTATGCCAGACACACAGCGAGACTTGCTCGAAAAACTTGCCCAATTAGGTAAGCCCATCGTGCTACTCAATTTCTCTGGTCGTCCTACCGTGCTTACTTGGGAGAAAAATCATATCCCTGCCATCATGAATGTATGGTTTGGCGGTTCTGAGGCTGCCGATGCCATCTGTGATGTGGTTTTTGGCGACAAAGTGCCCAGTGGCAAGCTTACCACCTCTTTGCCCAAGGCTACAGGTCAGGAACCTCTTTATTACAATCACCAAAATACAGGACGTCCTGTACCCGATGACAATCCTCGATTTGCCAAATATGCCAGCAACTTCCTGGATGTACGCAATGGCGCCCTCTATCCTTTTGGATATGGCTTGAGTTATACCACCTTTGAGTATGGTTCGTTGCAGTTGAGTTCCCATAAAGCGAGTGTAGCCTCTGCCAACAGCGATACGTGGAACGACCATGCCGACATCACTGCCACCATTCGTGTTACGAACACAGGTCGTTGTGCAGCCGATGAAATCGTACAGCTTTACATTCGAGATAAAGTGGCAAGCATTTCCCGTCCTGTTAAAGAGTTGAAAGGCTTTCAGCGCATTCATCTTGCTGCAGGCGAGAGTAAGGAGGTAATTTTCCACATAACTCCTGATATGCTGAAGTTCTATAATGCCAACCTACAGTATGTTCTCGAATCTGGCGATTTCGACGTCATGGTAGGCCCTAATAGTAGAGAAACGAAGAATGTTATGTTCACAGTAGAATAAAGCCTTTGAGCGCTTCGTATAAGCGCTAAAGAGAATCCCCTGAAAGGAAGCCTTAGCGTATAGGCAACCTTTCAGGGGATTTTTATTATTGTGGTTTGTATTCAGAAGTTATTTTGTGAAGTCATGGAAGTTGTCATTCCTTTCTGTCACTAAGAACTCAAAGCCAACAGCATCACTGTTTGAGTTTTATGAAAGTTAGATTAGAGATGTTAGAAAGTTCCGATCTTCCTTACATCCTCCTCGAAGGAGTCTTTGTCGTTGATGGCACCTTTCTTGATATGTGCTCTGTAGTTGTAGATGGTGTTGACACTGTAATGCAGGAACTCCGCTATTTTGCTGCTGTCGGTGATGCCCAATCGGATAAGGGCGAAGATGCGGATAGGGGTGGAGAGTTGTTCCTTCTTGGGCTGTTCTATGCGCTCTTCTGGGCGCAGCAGGGCATTGAAGGAATCGAGGAAATGGGGGAAGAGATGGAGAAAGGCGGAGTCGAAGTTGGTGTAGAATTCCTCTAACTCCTCTTCCTTGAAGTCCTGTGGACGTGTCATTTCGTACAACTCGTCATACTGGCGTGCCTTCAGCTTCTTGTGCACTCTCTTGCGCAGATCCTCTATCTTGGTGATATAGATGGAGCAGAGGCGCATAAATCTGCCCACATACTCTTCCTTGACACGGTTGGCGTCGGTGAGTTCATGGTTGACCACAGAGAGCTGGCTGTTGGTGCAGGAGAGCTGCTCGTTGAGCGACTTGAGCTGTGCATTGAGCTCGTGCAGTTGGTGGTTGGTCTTGGCGAGGTCGTCTCTTGCGATGGCGAGTTTATGTCGCTGTCGGCTGACGTAGAACACGCCGATGAGGAGCATCAACGCCAGGATGCTGATGATGCAGAGGGTATAGTTCTGTCGCCTGTTGTACTGGTCGTTCTCGTCTTTGTACATCTTGGCGATGACCGACAGCAGGGGGGATATCTGGGCCAGTCGTTGGCGTGAGCCGAATCGGTTAGCGCAGATACTGTTGAAACTGATGTACTTGTAGGCTCTGTCGACATCGTTGAGGCCCATGAGCTGGTTGGCCATTTCCACATGGAGCCTTGGTCCATGACGCCATTCTTGATGTCGGTGAGGACTGATTCTGCCAGCCAGTACATCATGCGGGTGCTGTCGTTCTCTGCCTTGTATGCTAAATAGCGGTAGAGGGTGACGAGGGCGTAGGGATGCGACCCTTTCTCTACGTGGCTGAGCCACTGGTCGTTGATGCGCATGGCTTCCCGATTGTCATGGGCATTGAGGGCGTCGAGTTCACGACACTGAAATACGGAATTGCTGGTGGGGGGAAGCGCAGCATACATCCGTTGCCGGTATTCGGCTGCTATGGCGCCGTATTGTGCCTCGGGGGTGATGGGGTTGCGGTAGTATATGATTTCGCCGTATACGTGGTTGTAAGCCATATAATACGTGCCCTTGGCGATGTTGTCGAGATGGGTGGTGTCGATGGCGCTGAGGGTGTTGAGCGCCTCGATAAACTTGCCTGTGCTGGAGCAGCGGATGGCAATGAGTGCCTGGCACTTACCTACTTCTGATTGCTTGCCCGTCTTCCGGGCAATCTCGATGCAGCGTTTGAGGTAGATGATGGCAGAGTCGTTGACGAAGGGTGTGTACTCTTCGTATAGTCGATAAGAAGTTGGTATTCGGCATGTAGGTTTTTGGCTTGCGAGAGTTGTTGCTGCAGCTGTCGGATGCGCTGCTCTTTGCGGCTGACGTATTGGCAGAGTGGTCTATCGCCTCGTCGATGCAGTGGAGCAGGGAGTCGACGCTCTCTGGGGTCTGTGCATGACCTATGAGAACTGACAGCGCAAGGAAAAGTTGCGTAGTAGGATGATTTTTAGGCTTTGTTTGGCTTTCTTCATTTTCAGGTATTTTACTGTTTGTCTGCAAAAATATGAAAATTTTTTAAAACACGCAAGAACAAAGCAAAAAATAATGATAGTTGAGGTGTTTTTCAGGAGTTTCTTGAGGAGTTAAAGGAGTTAAAGGAGTTAAGGAGTTAAAGGAGTTAAGACAAATGTCTTGAGGGTTTAATTAAAGGAGTTAAGACAACCGTATTTTGGCGTTGTTTTTAAACAACAAAGCATATGTCTTAACTCCTTAACTTCTTTAACTCCTTAATGAGATGCAGGGGAAAATTACTTCTGGAATACGCGAACGTAGTCCACCTCCATGGTGGCAGGTAAGCAAGATGGGTCTAAGCCCTGGCCGCCGCCCCAGGTACCGCCCCAGGCGAGGTTGAGGATGGGGTAGAAGGCTGCATCGAAAGGCCATGCCTCCTTGCCGCTGCCGTCGTTGCGATAGGTGAGGAGTTCCTCGCCATCCACATAGAAGGTCATGTATTCTGCAGTCCACTCCATACCGTAGGTGTGGAACTCGGTCTGTGAGTTGCTGATCTTGCGGCGTGCAGACTCGATGGCAGTGCCACCGTTGTTGTACTTAGTGCAGTGGATGGTGGAAACAACCACGTCGGGGTCGTAGCCCACAGACTCCATGATGTCGATCTCGCCATCACCAGGCCAGTTCTGCCAATTGACAGGCATCATCCAGAATGCGGGCCATGTGCCCTTGCCCTTAGGGAGCTTGATGCTTGCTCGATGTATCCGTACTTCCAACCTGTGGACTCACGAGCGTAGAGACGAGCGCTCTTGATGGTGCCGCCATCGTCGAGGAGGTTGATCTTCAGTGTTCCGTTGGAAACCTGTGCCACCTTGTCCTCGCGCACGTAGTTCTGCAACTCGTTGTTCACCCATCCGGCTGGCTTGATCTCGTAAGTCCAGTCTGGTCCCAATTCGTTGTCGCTGAACTCGTCGTTCCATACGAGGTTGTAGCCCTCGATAGGGCAAGTGATGTTCTGTCCGCCTTGGCCTGGGTGACGGTGATGTTCTGGCGTGAGCCACCCGACCAGATGGTGACGTTGCAGTGCGCTCAGCGCCCTGGTTCTCGCCCACGGTGACGGTGATGGTGGCTTTCTTGCCTACGGGATTGGTGGGTGTCACCTTGATCCAGCTGTCGTTGGAATAGGCGGCAAACTCGTGTGTGCTCTCCACCTCGGCGGTCTGTGTTCCTCCTTCCTTCTCGAAGTTCAGCGTGGTGGAAGAGAGGGTAATGGTCTCGGCCGAAGCGTAGCTGATGTCGGTTTCGTTGTTGCTGCAAGCGCTGAGGCTTATAGCAACAGCGAATATTGCGCTAAAAATCATTATCTTTTTCATGTTAGTATGTTTATTGTTCAAGTTTTCAGGGGGAATTCCCATGAATTCCTCACCTGAGAAACTTGAGTTTTGATGAAATTACTGAGCAGTTTTCTGGAAGATGATATCGTAGATTTCTACCTTCTCGCCTTCTGGATTTCCTCCAAAGTCGAATACCAGCTTGAGGCATCGGCCGCACCGACCTTGAGGACGGTGGCAGGAACCTTAACCTGATATTCCTCGCCTGCCTTGAGGTCGTAGGTGTTCATGAAGAAGAAGTTTTCATCGCTGCTCGTGTCTGTTATCTTCACGGTTACGCCCTTGATGTCTTTCTTAGCCAGGAACTTGCATGAGAAGTCGTAAGGTGTGTCAGCCTCGCCTGGAATGTCGGTGATGAGGTGAACCTGTGCCTGCCACTGTGCGAAGGTCGCTGTAGGCAGCTGTACGGTGTAATGGCCCTTGTCGGCAGTGAAATCGGGAGCGTCTATCTCGGTCCATCCTGGAGCGTAGTAGAAGAAGGTGGTGAAGCCATCGGTGCCCTTGTCGTCCACATGGCTCTTCCAGATGTTGGAAGTGCTGTTGTAGTTGTACACGGTCTTATCTTCTTCCTCGGCAGGTGCTTCCACACCGTCGCACTTGTGTTCCTGCAAGTCGATGTTGCTGATTGTGAGCTTGGTGTTGTCGGCATTGCCTCCGCCGTCGACGACTAAGGTGATGTTGTCCATGTCGATGCCATCCATGTCGCTACGGTAGAAGAGAACTTCCTGGTTGGCCTTCAAGTCGATGCGCTCTGCAAAGTAGAAGCTGTTGTCGTCGCCCGTTTTCACCAGTTTGAGTGTTACACCCGGATGATCGGTGGTAGAAACGAGCTTGCAAGAGAAGTCGTACTTGGTAACCGCGTTAGTGGTCATGTCGGTGAGGAACTTGACCTGTGCCTGCCACTGTTCGGTGGTTGCTGTAGGCAGCTCAATGGTGTAGGCACCGTTCTTCTCGGTGACGGTTGGATTGTCTATCGGTGTCCATCCCGGTGCATAGTAGAACTCGTTGGTGAACTGGCAGTTCTTCCACATGTTGCAGTCGCTGTTGGAGTTGAAGCCCTGGAAGCCTTCGCTGGCGCAGGTGAGGATGTAGTGCCATGCTATGTTGCCATCGTCCCATACGAGCACCATGGTGCTGCCGGTAATGCTCTCTACACGCAGACGGAGCTCGCCGTTATAGGCTGCGTCGGCTGGGATGTAGGGGAAGCAGGTGTTGGCAGGCATGACGAGGTAGAGGTCGTCGCCCTCGGCACTGAGCTGGTAAGAGCTGTGCTGTTCGCTGACAGGCACCATGTAGTCGGTGTCCTGATGATAGTCGGGGAAGAGGGAGCAGCCGGTGTTGACATACATGGTTCCGCCAGCACCTGGGTTGTAGGTATAGCTGTAGTCTGCGCCAAAGGTGAGTCGGTCGTCGTACACACCGAATTCGGCCTTCTCGTTGGCTCCTGCCTTCCACCACTCTGTGCCGTCGGTTCCTGAAGGTCCGCACGCCAGGTGGGCGGGTTCGGTGGCGGCGATGCGCCACTCCTTGCCCGACAACTTGCCTACGATCTCGCTGAAATCGACGAGGGTGTTGGTGACGTGGAATGTGGTCTCGCCCATGCCCTGCGACATACCGTTGCGGTTGCCCACACGGTAGTAAACCTTATAGTCGCCCGAATTGACCCATATCTTCTGCAGTGGGTTGACGGTGGAGTAGACGGGGTTCTTGGTTACTTCCTTGCCGTCAACAGGAATGTACACATGGGGTAGATGCCGTCGCCCTCCATATTGAAGGTTACTGTGTTGGTCTCGTCGTCGACGCTGGCAGTCACCTTTGCGTTCTCTGCCAGTGGCAGTCCTGCCTCTGATACGCCGTCGAAGTCCTCTGGGCTGCACGCGCTGAGTGCCAACCCTGCTGTGGCAGCGATGAGGAGTGCCTTGCTGAATATGTTATGTTTCATAATTGCTTGAGTCTTTATATTAATAGTCGTTTTGTGTCAGTGTGCCGTGAGATGCGTCGATTTCACTCAAAGGAATAGGAAGATATTTCTTCTTCTCTGTCCATGTGTTGGTGCGGTAGCCGTAGGCATCGGGTACGAGTGTGGTGGCAGCCTTGCCTGTGCGGATGAGGTCCCAGTAGCGCTTGCCCTCGCCTACAAACTCCTTGTGGCGCTCGTCGATGATGTTGTCGATAGTGGCAGCCTTGTTGTCGGTGAGTCCGGCACGGTGGTGTACCTTGTTGAGGTATTCCTCGGCATCTGCCATGTTGCCGCCTGTGCGCACGATGAGCTCGGCTGCATTGAGCAGGGTCTCGGCGAAGCGGTAGATGCGCAGGTTGTTGTTGAAGTTGAGGTCACCGTCGGCTTTCTGATCCTTGTTATTTTCTTTATAAGCGATATACTTCTTGAGCCAGAGCCCGGTGTATTGCCAGCTCTTGGTGTCGCAGTTCTTGCCACGTCCGTCGAAGATGGTGGCGTCCTTGCGCACGTCGCCCTCGTCGAAGAGGTCTAAGGTCTCGAGTCTTACAGGCTCAAATCCCCATCCATTGTCCACTCCGTCGCTCTCCTTGTAGTCGCGTGGAGAGATGAAGCGTGGATAGACGGTTCCGCCCGCATTAATGACTCCACCGCCCCAGGCACGCACGCTCCGTCGTCCATGTAGCCTATCTCGAAGATGCTCTCCTTGGTCCACTCGCCACTCTCGAGGAAGATGTTGGCGTAGTCGGGGTTGAGGTCATAGTTCTGCTTGTCTTTGATAATCTCTTGCATATAGCCTAAAGCTTGGCATAGCGGCTCTCGTCGTTCTGATACATCACCATCTCGGCATAGATCATGTAGGCGGCAGCCTGGCTCATGCGTCCCAGGTTCTTGTCGTCCCACTTCATAGGAAGGGCGTTGAGGCCGATGGCGCTCTCGAGGTCACTGATGACAGCCTCGTACACCTCGTCGGCGCTCTTCTGCTCACCGATGTAAGGCGACTTGAGGTTCTCGAAGTAGAAAGGTATGTTGCCATAGAACTTCCATACCTGCATGTAGTAGAAGGCCCGCAGCACCTTGCTTCGGCCATGAAGGTGTTGTAGTCGGCCTGTGTGAGGGCAGCCTTGGCCCACTCTATATAGGTGAGCACGTCGTTGGCGTTGCGTATGCCCTTGTAGCTCTGATCCCAGATGCCTGTGAGGCATCGCCTGGGTTCTGGGTGCTGGCATAGTTGGACATCTTCTGTAGGAAGAGGTTGTCGGAACTGGTTCCGCCGCCTACCCACACATCATCTGCCATGATGTCGCTGCAGAGCTGTAGCGGAGCATACTGCACGTTGTTCCAGTCGTACTGGCGCATGGGGTTGTAGGTGGAAACCACAGCTTCCATGATGTGCTCCTTGTTGCTGTAATATTCCTGCAGGGTGGCCTTGTCGGGAGGGGTCACGTCCAAGAAGTCATCCGAGCAGCTTGTCAATGTAAGGGGAGCGATGAGCGCTGCCATCAATACATATTTATATATTTTCTTTGTCTTCATAATGATAAGTTTTTTAGAGGTTTAGAATCCAAGGTTGAAGCCCACGGTGATGGTGCGGCTCTGAGGATAGACACCATAGTCGACACCCAGCGAAGTGGCTCCTGTGCTGTCGCCTGATGAGATTTCGGGGTCGAAGCCTGCATACTTGGTAAGGGTGAGGAGGTTCTCGGCTGCTACGAAGAGGCGCAGCTTGTTGACGAAGAACTTCTTGGTGATGAACTGTGGCAGGGTGTAGCCCAGCTGGATGTTCTTGAGTCTGATGTAAGAACCGTCGGTGATGTAGAGGTCGCTGCTCTGCCAGTTGGTTCCGTCGTTGATGACGAAGCGTGGGTACTTGTTGGAAGTGCCTGGACCTGTCCAGCGGTTGAGCAGATAAGAAGGAAGGTTGGCTGGTTGCACGTCGGTACGGCGTGTGGCATCGAAGATGTCGTTGCCGGCAGTGCCCTGCCACATCATCATGAAGTCGAAGCCTTTGTACTCGGCATTGAGGGTGAAACCGAAGGTCCAGTCGGGCATTCCCTTACCTATCTTGGTGCGGTCGGCAGCATCGATGCTCCGTTGCCGTCAACATCGACGAAACGCACGTCGCCAGGCACAGCCTTAGGCTGCAGCAACTCGCCGTCCTTGTTGACCCATGCCTTCACCTCGTCCATGGTCTGGAAGATACCGGCTGTCTTGTAGCCGTAGAAGTATGGGAATGGTTCGTTGTTGGAACCGCGGGTGATGGTTCCGGTGTTCTGCATAGAACCGAGTTCCAAGAAGCCTGAGGTGTTGCCGAGGTTCTTCAGTTTATTCTTCAGATAAGAGGCGTTAGCCTTGGCGTGGAATTTAGCCTTACCGATGTTCCACTTGTAGCTGCTTCGAGCTCAAGACCCTTGTTCTCCATATCGCCCACGTTGCCAAGAGGAGCGCCGGCTCCCACATAGTTAGGGATAGGCATACTGATGATCATGCCATTGGTCTTCTTGATGTAATAATCGAGGCTGAATGTCAGGGCGTTCTTAAAGAATCCCAAGTCGATACCTAAGTCGGTCTGTTCGCTCTCCTCCCACTTCAGGTCGGGGTTGGCAAGTGAGCCTGCCTGTACACCATTGACAACGGTCTCGCCCTTGCCCAGGATGGTGTTATAAGGCGAAGCTGTCCAGGCTGCATAGGTGAAGTCACCGATGTTGTCGTTACCATTCTTACCCCAGCTACCGCGAATCTTCAAGTTGCTCAACCAGTCAGGAGCATGGAAGTAAGGCTCGTTGATGACGTTCCATCCAAAGAGAAGGAAGGGAAGGTGGCGTAGCGGTTGTTGGCACCGAAGCGTGAACTACCGTCGCGACGTACAGTAAACTGTGCCATGTAGCGCTCGTCGTAGTTGTAGCTGGCACGGAAGAAGTAAGAACTCAGTGTGTGTTCGTAAGCAGGTCCTCCACTGGCAGACATCTCGCCACGGCTCTGGGCGGCACTCGTATTGTTCATGAAGGGCTTGTTTATGTCCTTGAGGTTCTGCAATGCACCATAGAGGTTCATGCCTGTATTCTGCATCGCACTCTGACCTGCCACCAAGTTGATGGTGTGCTTGTTGAAGGTCTTGTCCCAAGTCAGCACGTTCTCCAACTGCCATACAGTGCCGCGGTTGCTCGACTGGTGGGCGTTGGTGATAGTGGCCTTATTGTTTCCTGAGAGATAATAGAGAGGTGTGTAGCCGTCGCTTCCCCAGAATGAGAGGTCGGCTCCGTAAGAGATGCGGTATTTCACGCCGTAACCGATGTTGAGGTCGGCAGAGAAGTTGGCTACAAACTTATGGCTCCAACCAAGTCGCCAGGCAGCGAGAGCATGGCCAATGGGTTGTTCATTTCCTGATAGCTGCTTCCTGGAACTGTGTACATACGTCCGGCTCCATCGTAGAGCATGTACTGCTCGCCATAGAGATTGCTCTGAGCTTCGGCTGCTGCACCGCTCACGGTAGGAGTGAGGATAGGAGAGAGGTAGAGGGCTGAACCCAATGGAGAACCATACTGAGAGTTGGCGTCGATGGCCTTGCTCTTGACACGAGAGTAAGAGATGTTGGCGCTGATCTGCAGTTTGTTGAGCCAGTCGCGGTCCTTGGTGTCGTCGAAGAGCGTGTAGCTGGTATTGCTGCGAAGCGACAGACGGCTGTAGTTGCTTCGGTCGTAGTTGCCGCCTACGATACCGTCCTGATGATAGTAACCCATAGAGAGGTAATAATTGATCTTGTCGGAAGCGCCGCTGACGTTCACCTCGTGGTTGACAACACCGGCGTTGTCGTTGAACACCTCGTCCTGCCAGTCGGTGCCCTTGCCGTACTGATAAGGATCGGCATAGATAGGAGCCTGTCCTGCGTTGACAAGACCTTCGTTCATCATCACTGCATACTCGGTGGCGTTAAGCACATCGCGGTGCTTCCATGGGTTCTGCCAGCCGTAAGAGAAGTTGTAGTTCACGTGTACTCTGCCCTTCTCGCCGCCCTTGGTGGTGACGAGGATGACACCGTTGGCAGCACGTGTACCGTAGATGGCGCCAGAGGCAGCGTCCTTCAGCACCTCGATGCTCTCGATGTCGCTGGGGTTCAGATAGTCGATACCGCCCTCGATAGGCATTCCGTCAACGATGTAGAGAGGGTTGCTGTTGTTGATGGTTCCGATACCACGGATACGAACCTGAGAGGCTGCACCAGGCTGACCTGATGAAGAAGTGACGGTAACACCTGATGCCAAACCCTTCAGTGCATTGTCGACACGTACTGCCGCCTTGCCGTCGAGGTCGTCGGCACTCACCTTGGCGATAGAGGCTGTCACGACGCTCTTCTTCTGAACACCATAGCCCACTACCACTACGTCTTCGAGGGTGCGTGAGTCTTCCTTCAGCGTGATTTTCAGCTTGTCGGAAGCCTTCACCTCTTGAGTCACATATCCTATATAAGATACGACCAATGTTGTGTTGGGGGTGGCTTGAATCGTGAAGTTACCGTCCAAGTCGGAAACTGTACCTTGCGAGGTACCTTTTACTACTACTGATGCACCGATGATGGGTTCTCCACTCACGTCGCGATGTTACCCTTACAGGTAATCTGTTGCGCCTGCATGATGGTTGCCACAAACAATGTCAGCATCACCATTAATAACCTTGTTGGTTTCATAAGCTAATTGTTTAGAATTTTGTTATTATTGAGTTTCGTTATTATTAGGTATGATGTAGGTGGACGACTTTTTCGTCTTCTACCGAAGCATTCGTTTTTCCGCTTGCAAATGTACTAAAAAAAATAGTCGGTAACAACCCAGTGATAAATAAAAGTGGATTTGTAAAGTAGAAGTTTTTCTTATATTTCTGATTATCAGTGCTGTGCGAGAAACTTGAAGATTGAAATCAGTGGACGCTTTATAAAGCTGAACTTCGAGAAAAGGGCGTTTTCATCCTTCTTATGTGTTGACAAAAAGTAGAATTGTGTTTTTGTGCGATTTTGCTTCTGTTCGTATGTTGTCCACTTTCTTCTTATCTTTGATTATCTTTTAAACAGTTGATTATTAGTGGTTTGTGAATCTTATGGCACTTCTGTTGTTCCACTTTTCCATTTTATGCCGAAAAATGGGTGGATTTTTTGCTTAATTTTGCGGCAACAATCTGATTTTTTTAATAACTTTAAAAACTTAAATGAGTATGAAACATTTGAATTTACTTCTGTTTGCATCTTCCATGATGTTCGTGGCGCCTGCTTATGGTCAGGACTATAAACAGGTATGGGCGGACGAGTTCGACAACGTAGGTTCAGTAGACGAAAAAACCTGGAACTATGAGATTGGAAACTATAACAACGGATTTGGCAACTGGGAGTTGGAAAACTATTCGAAGGCCAACGCCACTGTAGGTCTCGCTCCCGACGGAACCACCAAGCACTCATCATCTCTGCTAAGCCTGATCTTACTTCGGCACGACTCTTCACCAAGGACAAGGTGTCGTTCAAATATGGTAAGTTGGAAACACGCATCATGATCCCTAAGACTGCCAATGGTTTGTGGCCTGCCTTCTGGCTGCTTGGCAACACGGAACATGGCCTTCGTGCGGTGAAATCGACGTTTTGGAGATGGGACATTTTGACGGAATCAAGAACGGCACTCAGGAGAAATACTATAGCGGCGCTTGCCACTGGGGTGTTTATCAGAATGGTGGCTATCCCAACTATGTCAAGTTCACTACCTCACCTACAAGCCTGCAAGACGGCAAGTTCCACAAGTTTGTATTGGAGTGGACGCCCGATGTCATCAACATGTATCTCGACGACGCTGCTAAACCTTATTATAGCATGGACATCAGCGACAGAAGTCAGAATACATCGCCAGGCAACTATTTCAACAAGCAGTTCTATATGCTCGTCAACTTGGCGATAGGCGGCAACTTCACAGGCGTGCACGATCGTGCAGCCGTTACTGCCCTCAATTCTGGCGAGAAGAAGATGTATGTAGACTATATTCGCCTTTACCAGAAGGAGGGACAGGAGTGCTACACCATCAACGGAAAAACCGTCGATAATATGAAAGAGGACACTCATTTCGAGGACACAACCACCAAGTTAGGAGAATATGGCTACAAGTCGCTTGATGCTGCAGGTAAGTCGGTCTTCGACTTCTCTAAAGGTTCCGACTACGTCATTATCAGCGCTTCCACCGGTGTAATGCAGCAGATGGGTGAGAAAATCAAAGCCGACTATTCGGTAGACAACACCAAGCAGCACCTCTATATTTGGGAGAACACCTATGCGCCAAGCATTGGAACAGGTGTCAATTCCTTCGGACTCAACGAGGATTACTCTGTTTTTACCGTTACCCAAAAGGATGGTCAGGATTGGGCTTTTACGGATTGAAAGACCTCTCCATGCTCGACGACAGCTACTATCTCCATTTCTCGATGAAGGGCGATGATGCTCTCTTGCATGCTTCTCATGCGATTCGTGTAGGTGAGGCCAGCTTCACTATCGGCAACAACCCTGTGGAGGGCATGATTTTGGGCGACTACAAACGCGATGGCGAATGGTACAGTTTCGACATTCCTTTCAGCAAGCTCAAGAAGATGGCAGGAACTGTGTTCCCCGACAAGGACGGTGGTGCTGCTGCCTATAGAGAGAATGCTATCAGCGCGCTCAGTGGTGGAAATGCTGGCACACAGCTAACCTTCGACAATGTGTTCTTCTATAAGAAGCAGGGTGGCAGCGAGACTCCTGATGTCGACGCTACGCTCGGAGAATTTGGATCCAAGTCGCTCAACGCCGAAAACCAGTCGACTTTCGACATTGCATCGGGTTCCGACTACGTGCTCATCGCCACTGGCAGCACCTTTGCCAATCAGGTAAAGGACGCAGGCAAGGTAAAGGCCGACTACAATGTTGACAATAGTCGCTATAAGTTCAACCTCTGGGAAGGTACCATGACAGGCGCTACACCCACAGGCACCAACAGCTTCGGCTACAACGAGGAATACTCCTGCGTGAAGGTTAAAGGCGGAAAAGGTTGGTCGGGCGCCGGCTATGCTCCTGCAGCAGCCACCGATATGAGCATGATAGACGACAGTTACTGGCTCCACTTCTCAATGAAGACAACCAATGAGATCAGCAAGAGCGCTCCTTATGCCATCGTCATTGGCGAGAATGCTCACTTCACCATTGGCTCTGCTCCTTTCACCGATCAAGATAAGAAATATGCAGTTCTTGGCGATTTCTATCGCAACGGCGAATGGTACAGTTTCGATATTCCAATGACAGAAATCAAGAAATATGGCACTCCTGCTTCTGGGGTAATAGTTCTTACAAAAATAACATCCTGAGTGTCCTTGCTGGCGGAACCAACGGTGTAGAGGTGAATCTCGACGGTGTCTTCTTCTACAAGAAGATTACTACTGGTATCCAGGCTTCTACTGCAGATAAGAAGCAGCAAGCCAAGGTGCTCGGCATCTACGACCTCACTGGCCGCCGTGTCAGTGATATGAATGCTGGTGGCATTTACATCGTACGAACCAACCAAGGAAACTTTAAGGTGAAAAAGTAATATTTAAAGGTAAAAAAGTAAAAACAACTTTCTCAAATGGGGAAGTTAAGATAACTTCTCTAACTTCCGCACATGAGAAAGTTCAATAAATCAGGTATAAGGGGGCGTTTCTTCAAGATGAAATACCCCCTTTTATCTTAATATTTTTCAAAACGAAGAAATAGATAAACAATAGATAATCAGTTACTTGTGCTCTTTTTGTTGCTTCGTGAAGCCACTTTTTTACCCACTGCCGAATAGCGAAACGATAAAAAGTGTAATTTTGCAAGCGAAAACCTAAATGTTTAATTAAAAGAACTATGCTTATGAATAGGAGAATTTACAAATTGTTACTTTTCTGTATGGTTAGCATGTTTTCTGTTGTCTATGGCCGTCGTTATAAAAGATGAACGCGTAAAAATATATCGTAGCTTTTAGTTCTTTCAGAACATCATTGGCACAGATTAGGAATAACAACACATACAAGCATTATAACTTTGCGTACAAATTTAAATAACTCAAGTTTCGCAAGTGGTTTAAGTACGGGCTAAGAGCTTCTGCCCCTTCAGGGCGTGTGGGGCAAAACTTGCGAAACTTCAATAAATAATAACTAAAAAGAAAGGAGTGAGTTTCTCAGATTTTATTTGAATTTTTGCAATGTCATTCAGAGTTTTATTTGTTTTTTAAATGCAACACTAAGATAAGTGAAATTTCTGACATGACATAATCCTGGGCAACTTTTTGTTGCTAAGGTCTTTTAAAAGTTTAATTAATAATAGTGTTGCGGAATTATGGATATGAAAAAAAATATACTTTTATCAATGATCTTGCTCGCTTTGTGCTTGATACAGGCTTCAGCGGACAATTATTTCTACAAAATCCAGCTTTACAATGATAAAGGTGAGTTGGAAGGATGGTCTAATTATATTGAGGTAAGCTATGATGATCAGAAAAAAGTTTATCATAACGGATTGAGGGATCTTATTGATGGAAAGTCTGTAATGGATGAAAGTAAAGGGAATTATACATTGCCCCAAGCCGATAATAAGCTGGATAGAATTTATGGTATTGTATTTGCCAATGGGAAAGGAAGAGGTAAAGGTGGACAATTAAACATAATGGAGGGAGATGAATATGAAGCGTGGAAGGAGATACGTGAGCACATCAAATATCTCGAATTGCGCGAGTATCAACGTGATATATATACTGATAAGGCTATTTCATGGATATGTTTAAACTTGAAAAGTTGGAATTGCCTAAAGGTGGTATGAATGTAGGAAATGGTGATGAAGATTGTCAATATTATTTCGCTAATGCTTGGAAACTGGAAAAAATAACTATATGGAGCGATGCGCAGAATGGCCCCGTAGAAATAACAGATAATGCGGTAACGGATAAAAAGTTGCTGGATAGAGTTGGAAAATTTATGTTTGCCAATTGTTATGGCTTGAGTACCAAATATATAAACCGATTGATAAAGAATGTTACAGAGATAAAAAACAATGCTTTTTTCGCAGATGACAAAAATCGTGATAAATTCTCTGACGAAGAAGACAATAAAATGGCTATTGAGATACCCAACTCAGTAACGAAAATAGGAAGTCAGGCTTTTTATAATCGAGTGAAAGTTACCGGACTGAATATTCACGGAAATGTTGGTGGCTTGGAGATTGGTTCTCAAGCATTCAGAAGCTGCGAACAGTTGAATGCCTTAAACTTGGATAATGCTAAGATAACCTCTCTTGGAACTGGTGTATTTGGTGACTGTCGATCCATGACCAACGAATTTGTTAAGGGTGTGTTAGAGAATTATGCAGCCAATGGGGGAACGAAGATTCCTGCTTATCTGTTTTTTGGCTGCAACGGACAAGATGGACATGATGGATCGGATGCGAATAAAAATGTTTGTTCTTTTACCCAATTGAATATTCCGGCACAGTTTTCTGAAATAGGAGATGGTGCATTTGCTTCTACTGGTGATGCTAAAATAAAGTTGAAAACTATCACAGTGAACCGTAAGGAGGCTCCTACGTGCTACAAGGGGAAACGGACGAATATGCAGGAATTAAAAATAAAAGAGTGTTTGATGGGCTGGATCCAAATATGACAACTGTAATCTTTGCTAATGCTGCACAAAACTGGGAGGAAACTGAGACAACTGGTTTTTTGACCTATATGAATGATGGGTCTGAGTTTCAGCGTCTTCTCACAAAAGACCTATATAGTAATAAAGCAGAATATATTAATGTGCCGCAGCAACATGCGATAGTAAGATTGCACAGAAAACTTAAGGAGGGTTGGAACACCATTTGTCTGCCTTTTGGAGTGAATTACAGATATTGTAGTTTGTGGGGTGAAGAGTATAGAACCAAACAGGCTCACAATGCACGCATCATAGTGAATGGGCTTACCAATAATGATAGCGAGGCTAATAGTAATAATTTCACAATGGGTGTATACCGCGGCTATTGGAAAGAGGGTAAGACTTTCATGTTTCTCCATTACACCGATTTTGATGCTTATCCGCTTGATTTATGTGAGACATTCCTTGTTAAGATGAGAAAAAAAGATATTGCAAACGATGGTATTTATACGTTTAGAAATGTTGATTTGAACTACCGCTGGTCTGCATCTGGAGTAAGTGGAAATGATGGGGAATGGACGTCTGAAACATATTCTGCTGAGCAAATGTTACAGCAGGTAAAGGATTTTGATGGTAGTGTGAATACTGATGCGATACCATTTAAAGATAAGGCATCCTATGATGAATATGTGCTTAGAGGTTCTCTTGTTCAGTGCACGGGCACTGTGGGGGATTCAAAAGTTGGAATAACAACCGATGATTATTTCTTTCAGCAGTCCCAAAACGGCACGATGAAACTCTATCCCTATACAGAAGGTAATAAATACGGTATCCGTGGGTTCAGTGGGTGGTTTCATAAAATAAATAATAGTACCACGAATGCTCATGAACTTTCTTTAAGTTTGTTTGATGATAGTAGTATCACTCCTATAGAAACAGTAAAGGAAGATGACTTGAATAGAGACACTTCTGGCAAAGTTTATAGCATCAGCGGAGTGCTTATGAAAAACAATGCCGCCGATCTGAATAATCTGTCAAAGGGCATTTATGTCGTGAATGGAAAAAAATATGTAGTCAAATAAAAAAAGCAACAATGAAAAAGGAATATATAAAACCGATAATCATTAATATAAAAATATATAATGATGATGCTTTATTACAATCAGCATCGCTTTATGATTACAACAAAGTCGATCCTGATGAAAATATTGCCGGCGAAGGTGGCGAAGACGGACCGATCACCGATGGTGATGGAACCATTTGGAATGACTAACAACTTTATTTCACGTTTTTCCAAAAAGTACAAAGCATGAATACATTGAAACAAACTCTTTTTTTATTGCTCATTCTCGTATTTTCGGGAGTGAGCAAAACTATTGCCCAATCCACTGGCGTGTATGTAGGTGGACATATCCGACGTGAACGTCCCGGTACCATCGAGAAATTACGCAATTCTGGTTTCACATACATCATTCTCTTCAATATCAACGTTGAGCCCGATGGTACACTGACTACAGATGGCGAGACGGTATGCAAAGATGGAAAGTATGTGTTTGGTAACACGCAACCCAACTATGTCTCTGACATAAAAAAACTAAAACAGGCACCAACAACCATAAGTAGAATAGAAATATGTATAGGTGGCTGGGGTAACGAGTCTTTTAGTCGCATCAAGAAACTTATTAATAGTCATGGTGTAGGAAGTGGTACCATCTTGTATAAGAATTTTAAAGCGCTTAAAAATGCCATTCCAGAGATTGATGCTGTAAACAACGATGATGAGCATTGCTACGATGTCGCAACGGCTGTTAAATTCCACCAGATGATGTATGAATTGGGGTATAAAACAACTATCGCGCCATATACGAACCGTAGTTTTTGGGAAAATCTTGTTTCTCAGTTGGGCGATAGATGTGATAGGGTACTTATACAGTGTTATGATGGCGGAGCAGGAAACAATCCATCCGACTGGCATTTAGGTAACAGAGTTGTCCATGCAGGAAGAATGAATTACCAAGAAGGTGGTGTAGATGCATGCGTAGCTCAGATGGAGTCATGGAAGAAAAATAATGGAGTGAGCGGAGGTTTTATTTGGCTTTATAACGATGAAACATGGAATCTTAATCAGTGGGCAACGAGGATGCTACGTGTGTTTGGTACAAAAAAGTGCGATGACAGTATAGCAATTCTTTATGCAGATTCCGACTATCGTGGTTATTCAAAATCATTGGGCGAGGGTAGCTACACTCAGGCAGATCTCGCCATGTATGGCATTAGTGCTAAGGATATATCATCGTTGAAGGTCACAAAAGGCTTCAAGATTACACTCTATGAGAATGCTGATTTCACTGGTAATTCAAAGAGTTGGACAACAGACGCTTCTTTTGTTGGTGGGGATTGGAACGATAAGGCTTGTTCGGTGCGAATCGAACCAAATGGTAAAAGCGGTCTGTCGGGTAACTTCAAAATCATGAACCGCAACAGTGGTAAGTATCTTGACTTGGATAATAACAAGACTGATAACAATACCGCAATCGTCCAGTTTGATGACGAGGGTGTAGATGCCTCTCAGACGTGGACATTTACAGAGGTGATGAAAGGTAAGGGTGTCTACTCCATCTGCTCCTATGGTAATAAGAACCGAGGTATGGATGTCGTTGATTTTTCTAAGGAAAACGGAGCTCAGGTGCAACTATACGACTATTTGGGTAATAATCATCAACAGTTTATTCTCTACGACTGTGGTGAAGGCTATTATCAACTTGTAGCTCGTAACAGTGGTAAAGTGGTAGAGATTCCACAATCAAGCAAAGGAAATGGTGAATGGATAAAAATCTACGACAACAATGGCACCCACACACAACAGTGGGCCGTGGTTGAGAACCGATACGACGAGGCTTCTGCAGTTACATTGTATACCGATAAAGGCTATAAGGGTAAAGCTGTGACCCTTTCTGAAGGCCAATATAACCTCAGTCGAATGGGGCTTTACAATCTGAAGGACAATGATATGAGTTCTTTGAAGGTCACTCCTGGTTTCAAGGTTACAATCTATGAGGATGACAATTTCAATGGCAAAAGTAAGTCATACACAGCCTCTGAGAGTTTCGTTGGTGAAGAATGGAATGATAAGATGTCTTCGTTGAAGGTTGAGGCATACGGAAAGAGTGGACTGTCAGGTGACTATAAGTTGCAAAACCGCAACAGTGGTAAGTTTCTTGATTTGGACAACAACAACACAGACAATAATACAGCCATCGTTCAATATGATGATGAGGGCATAGATGCAACGCAGATATGGACATTGACAGAGATTGGTGGTGAAAAAGGTGTTTATTCTATATGTACTTCAGTCAACAAAAGGCAAGGTATGGATGTAGCCGATTGGTCGAAAGACAATGGCGCCCAGGTGCAACTCTATGAATATAGCGGCCACAGGAATCAACAGTTCATCGTTGTCGAAAAGGGTGATGGTTATTATCAATTTGTTTCACGTCTTAGTGGTAAAGTGATAGAGATACCGAACTCGAGCAAGGACAATGGCGAGTGGATAAAGCTATATGACAACAATGGCACCAATACGCAACAGTGGAAATTCGTTAGTCCGTCAGTCTATTCTGGCATCGTAAACACCGAAAGTCTCTCTGGGATGAACCTCAGAAAAGAGGGCAATACCATCATCGTGACAGGTGCAAAAGGCAAAGAATTGACTATCTATGATGTAAGCGGAAGACTGATACGTTGCGAGAGGGTTCTATCGAACGTAGACTCAATATCCATCTATGACCAACCTTCAGGAATTTATGTGATAAAGGTAGCTCAAGAAATATTCAAAATTAGATTTTGATGCTAATAAAGACGCTTATAATTGTTTAATACAAAAACTAAAGACTTATGAGATTTAAAAACTTATTAACCATTTTATTACTCTTCGTTGCTACATTGCTTTGGGCTGAGCCTATAACACAGAGTACTGCGCGAAAGAAAGCAGTAAACTTTGCAAGTAAGCATGGTAAGACTATAGCTGAAGATGTAAAAAAACTTTTTAAAGTGAGAGGCAAGACTAAAGCACAAGCAATGCCGTATTATGTATTTAATACCAATGATGATAACGGTTTTGTTATTGTTTCGGGAGATGACCGAACAGCGGAGATCCTTGCTTACTCGGATAAAGGTCGTTTTAATGCAGATGAAATACCAGATAATATGCGCGAATGGCTTCGTTATTATGCCCATGTGATAGGTACGTTGGAAACCACATCGTCTGTCAAAGCGTCAAGTACCACATTATATGATAATGGACGACGTGAAGCCAATAGCGCTATCTCTCCCCTTCTATCTTGCACCTGGAATCAAGGTAGTCCTTATTATGATCGCTGTCCGTTAGTTGAAGGGCGCAGATGCTACACAGGTTGCGTATGTACAGCTGCTGTACAAGTGATGTATTATCATCAATGGCCTAAATCTGCTACCACTAATATTTCAGAGCATTCGTTTACATATAATAATAGGAGATACACGGAAAACGAACTAACACCTGTTGTCTTCGATTGGAAAAGCATGAATGACAGTTATCGTGATGGTCAATCAGATCATTCGGCAACTGCTGTCGCTGTACTCATGCAATATGTAGGGCAGGCCATTAAGTCTGGCTATGGACCTGATGGAACTGGATCAAGTTTTACAGAAGTGGAGCATGCCTTAAAGAACAACTTCGGTTACGATGGAAATATTCAACATCTTTTTCGTAACAATTATAGTAATGAAGCATGGGAAAGTTTGATATATCGAGAATTGGCAGAGCGCCGGCCGGTCCTCTATGCAGGCACATCAAGTGGTGGAGCACATGCATTTGTATGTGATGGATATGATGGAAACGGTCTTTTTCATATCAATTGGGGATGGGGAGGAATGTGCAACGGCTACTTCAAACTATCCGTTTTGAATCCTAACGACAATAGTGGCATGGGTGCAAGTAGTTCAAAAGACGGCTATTCCATGAATCAAGATGTGCTCATTGGTATACAACCTCCATCGAAACACACCGATAATCCTGTGGCAACATTTTATTCTGATATCGACTACAAAGGTAAGGCTGTGGACTTACCAGAAGGAGAGTTTTTGTTGTCCTTATTACAATCATATGGGATAACAAACGATGATATATCGTCGTTGAAGGTGAAGAGTGGTTTCAAAGTCGTTGTCTATGAGAATGATGGATTCGGCGGGAAGAGCAAATCTTACACAGCTTCTACTGCTAATATGGGTTCTGAGTGGAACAAGCAAGTATCATCAATAAAGATCGACCAAATGGTAAGAGCGGTCTATCGGGTAACTTCAAAATCATGAACCGCAACAGTGGTAAGTATCTTGACTTGGATAATAACAAGACTGATAACAATACCGCAATCGTCCAGTTTGATGACGAGGGTGTAGATGCCTCTCAGACGTGGACATTTACAGAGGTGATGAAAGGTAAGGGTGTCTACTCCATCTGCTCCTATGGTAATAAGAACCGAGGTATGGATGTCGTTGATTTTTCTAAGGAAAACGGAGCTCAGGTGCAACTATACGACTATTTGGGTAATAATCATCAACAGTTTATTCTCTACGACTGTGGTGAAGGCTATTATCAACTTGTAGCTCGTAACAGTGGTAAAGTGGTAGAGATTCCACAATCAAGCAAAGGAAATGGTGAATGGATAAAAATCTACGACAACAATGGCACCCACACACAACAGTGGGCCGTGGTTGAGAACCGATACGACGAGGCTTCTGCAGTTACATTGTATACCGATAAAGGCTATAAGGGTAAAGCTGTGACCCTTTCTGAAGGCCAATATAACCTCAGTCGAATGGGGCTTTACAATCTGAAGGACAATGATATGAGTTCTTTGAAGGTCACTCCTGGTTTCAAGGTTACAATCTATGAGGATGACAATTTCAATGGCAAAAGTAAGTCATACACAGCCTCTGAGAGTTTCGTTGGTGAAGAATGGAATGATAAGATGTCTTCGTTGAAGGTTGAGGCATACGGAAAGAGTGGACTGTCAGGTGACTATAAGTTGCAAAACCGCAACAGTGGTAAGTTTCTTGATTTGGACAACAACAACACAGACAATAATACAGCCATCGTTCAATATGATGATGAGGGCATAGATGCAACGCAGATATGGACATTGACAGAGATTGGTGGTGAAAAAGGTGTTTATTCTATATGTACTTCAGTCAACAAAAGGCAAGGTATGGATGTAGCCGATTGGTCGAAAGACAATGGCGCCCAGGTGCAACTCTATGAATATATCGGCAACAGGAATCAACAGTTCATCGTTGTCGAAAAGGGTGATGGTTATTATCAATTTGTTTCACGTCTTAGTGGTAAAGTGATAGAGATACCGAGCTCGAGCAAGGACAATGGCGAGTGGATAAAGCTATATGACAACAATGGCACCAATACGCAACAGTGGAAATTCGTTAGTCCGTCAGTCTATTCTGGCATCGCAAACACCGAAAGTCTCTCTGGGATGAACCTCAGTAAAGAGGGCAATACCATCATCGTGACAGGTGCAAAAGGCAAAGAATTGACTATCTATGATGTAAGCGGAAGACTGATACGTTGCGAGACAATAGATTCTGCCAAATATTCCATGTCTTTGGATAAAATGAAGACAGGTATCTACATCATGAAAATAGATTCCATTGCTAAAAAGATACGGGTCGAGCTGTAACATTGCTATATTCTATAATCTAATAATTGAACTTTAGCAAGTTCAGAAGTTAAAGAAGTTATCACTCCCTTCGGTCGTTAGAAGTTATAGCCAACAGCCTTTTTGGTTGAAAATTTAGCTGTAAAGCATTTGGCTTTAACTTCTCTAACTTCTTTAAATTCTTTAACTTCCCCATTTGCGAAAATTGAGTACTAATAATTCAAAATTAACTATTATGAAAAAAAATCGTGTTTTATTGTTTTTAACGTTATTCTGCGTGGCAATTCTGAAAGTCCATGCACAAAAAATTCCTATTGAGATAGTGAACAATTCTGTTTTTCCTGACGACCAGGTATATGTGGCTATCATTGGTAAGAAAGTGAGTGATGATGCTCCTATTTATTATGACCTCATAGCCAACAATGCAAGTGATGCTGCACTCAGGACCCTTACTGTCAATACAAACACTCTGCATAAGTTCAACGGAGATAGAGGTTATGCCAATGTGTTTACGCCGCTGAATCAGATAAAAAACAAAACCATTTACGTAGATAAAACCCATGCTTGCCGTATGTTTTTTGGTTTCAATTCACCGCTTTACCTACACGTAAACGATAATAATGGTGGGTATGCAGGAGCTGACATGCAAAACCCTTCCGACCCGAATATCGATCTGCGATGGGAACTTATTGAATTTACTTATGATAGGTATGGTGTGATGTTTATCAATACCACACGTGTTGATGCATTCCAATATCCCATGGGATTGGAACTATATGGAAATGCTTCGGCAGGTGCCAATAATCCATACACCAAGCGTGGAGAGGTGAATACCTATGAGGAGATTATCAATCGCTGGAAGACACAAAACGAAGGTAATATCTTCTCTAACTGTCTGAAGAACAATATAACTCATGATCAATTGGGAGGTATTATTATGCAACCATCTAAAGTGGCAGAGGTGAAGAATACTGGATATTTCGATGGCTACATCAACCGTATCTGGAGCGAGTTTCGCACTAAAGACATACACGTAAACATGGGCAACCAATTAGGTGTTTGGCGTGGACGTGTGAATGGCAACAACTTCGTCTTAATAAGTGAGTCAGGACCTCGTCAAGGGCAGACGGCCATTGTAGGCAAGCCTACCTCCATTGATGTGATAGAAGGTGCAGGAGAGTTTGCAAGATCCCATGGCAACAGTGCAGATCTTCCAGTACAAGCCATGTTCTGTGGAGCGATGAATCGTGGAGTGATAAGAACAAATCTTGCAGATGGCGAACTGCAGGATTGGGGAGATACAGGAAGCTTCTTCAACACCGATGTATATAACCCTTATGTGAAATTCTTCCATCAGAAAGACATCAGTTACGACGGTTATACCTATGCCTTCGCATACGATGACACATTTGACCAAAGTGCAACATGTGCCACCAGTCATCCAGAACGTGCCGTGGTAACTATTGGTGGATTTAAAGGACAGTCTGGGACAGATCATCCTATACCAGAAGTTACTGCTGCTCCTATCCCTCATCACACAACTGACAATGTGAAATCGGTTTATAGTGATACTTACACTTCGCTTGTTCCGCATATGTTTATTGGCTCTTGGCAACAAAAAACAGCTACACAGAGTGTCAGCCTTGACGGCAACAATACACTCAAGTGTTCCAACTTTAATTATGTCGGAATTGAGTTTGGTGGTCCTGAGATAGACGCAACAGATATGGAATATCTCCATTTGGATATCTATCCTCTATCTTCTTTTACGATCAATGTATACCCAATATGTCGTAACAACGATGGGAGTGTCAACGACCAATTGAAAAAACCTATTAATCTCATAGCTAATCAATGGAATAGCATAGATATCCCTATGAGTGATTTTGTTGGACTCAACGCTTCCAGGATCTTCCAGTTCAAGTTTGATAACGGTAAAGGAGAGACCTTCTATCTCGACAATCTGTATTTCTACAAGAATGGTTCTTCTAGCGGAATAAGTAGCATAGAGACCCACACACAGGATAATCATGCGTGGTACAACTTGCAAGGTCAGCGTATGAACGATGGTGCAGGCTCATTGCCAAAGGGAGTGTACATACATAACGGAAAGAAGATTTTAGTGAAATAACATAAAATAATAAAAACTCATGCGGAAGATTCTTCCGCATGAGTGATAACCAGATCAGTGACATGAGTCCAGTATGTGGTCAAATAATTAAAAATATGAAGAGACGAATTCTTTTTGCAAAAAACTTTTTCCTTGTAGGTTTATTGCTATTAACTTCTTTACAAGTCATAGCGCAAAAAGCCCGTGTGATGATCACTACGGAAAACAACAGTAAACTCTTGTCAGAGACAATACTGAAAACCACAAAAGGTAGTCCTGCATCCAACTATGTGCGTATCAATACAGACCGTCAATATCAGACGGTAGATGGTTTTGGCTTCGCTCTTACCGGAGCGACGTGTTACAATCTAATGCGAATGAGTGCAGGAGAACGTGCTGTACTTCTTAAGAAAATATTTTCAGAGCGCCAGGGTTATGGTGCGAGTTATGTGCGCATAAGCATAGGATGTAGTGACTTTTCTCTTTCACGCTATACTCTTTGCGATGTAAAAGGCATAGAAAATTTTGCCCTTCAAAGAGAAGAAATTGCGTATGTGATTCCCATTCTAAAAGAAGTGCAAGCCATCAACCCCAAGCTGAAAATCATTGCCGCACCATGGACTGCTCCTAAATGGATGAAGGTGAGTCAGAAAAATGGGGATGTTCCGTATGAGAACTATGTAGGCGGACATCTGAATAAAACTTGTTATTCGGACTATGCGGACTATTTCGTAAGGTTTCTGAAAGCGATGAAAAACAACGGAATAACAATCCATGCGGTGACTCCACAAAATGAACCTGGAAACGGAAACAACGAAGGAGGAGCTATGCTCATGGATGTTGATGAGGAAATAGCTTTTGTTAAGGTTCTTGCCACAGCCTTTCACAATGCAGGACTGAGTACCAAGATATATCTTTTTGACCACAATTTTAATAACGAACAATATGCCGAACAGGTAGCAAAGTCCTTGCGGTCATCATCGTTTCTTGGTGACGATCTTGTGGAAGGTGCCGCTTTTCATAACTATGGGGGTGACCCTACAGCCATGGCTACGTTTTATAATAACACGGGTCTGAAGTCAATCTATACTGAGTCAAGTATAGGCTCGTGGAACGATGGACGTAATCTAAAAGACAAGCTATGCGGAGAATTCAACTGGTCGGGTTTGCGTGCGTTGCAAAACCAGAGTAGTGCATTTATAGCATGGAACCTGCTTCTCGACTATGATGGTCATCCTACCACCTTATCTAATAGTACTGTGTATGGCAATATGGAAATAGATGCAAGTAGTTATGCGCTCTCTATGGTACGCTACAATCGCGATTATTATATCATTTGCCATCTTTCTTCTGTCATCCGACTGGTGCGGTAAGATGTGACTATATAGAGAATGGTGTACCAAGAGATGACTGGAACTTCAATTATGTCGCACTAAGAAACTCGGATGGCACCACAGCTTTTGTCATTAGTAATAAGACATCGGTCGAAAAGCATATCAACCTTGCTTCGAATAGCGAATATGTGAACGTAGATATACCTGCCAAAAGTGTTGTTTCTGTCCTTTTGGGAGATACAGAACAAAATGCCGTGACCTTTGGTGGTATGGAGATGATTCCGTCAGATAACCGAAATAGTTTTTCTATCAATACCTATCTTGAAAAGGGCAAAACATACACTGCTGTAGGCGATGATGCCTTCAGTTCACCTGACTTCTATGAAGATCCTGATTTCTTCATCAAGTTAGGAAATGGTCGTTTCACGTTTACGGCTCTCAGTGGTTATTATAACATCAAGTTTGTCCCCGCAACGAAGAGTTTTCGTATATACGCCTCTCATGAGAATGGGAATCCATTGAGTCTTAATGCAGATGGCACCGGTGCCTTATGGGCTATTGGCAGTGATGGATTGCATAAACCGTATTATAGTATCATAAGCAATCAGAGCTGGTGGACTGATACCGACCATGCTACATGTATGGCACCCGTGGGCAACAAGAGATACCAACTGACACTTACTGCAGGTCGTCAACTGAATGTAAATAATGTTGACTTTAAATTTTTCGGACAGGCAGGATGGGGTGTTGAATTGAATCCTACAGGTGAATACCGCATCTCTTCCAGGAGTGATGTGTTTCTCATAGGGCATAAGGCAGTGAATGGGCATAGTGATGGCAATGTGTATGTGGCTGACGGTGTGACGCTACAAGAAGGAAGAACCTTTCGTTTTATCGTTGACATGTCGGTTCCCTCGCAGCCAGTAATGTCTGTTGATGATATATCTACGGGCATAAAACATCCTGAAGTATATGCTGATGGTCTTTCCCACGAGTGGTTCACACTTTCAGGTATAAAGATCGAACGGCCACATAAAGCTGGTGTTTATTTATGTAATGGGAAAAAAATCATAATCTTATAAATATCTGAGAACTGAATAGTTCATTTAATGTTTATGGTAACTGATTTTTCAGAAATGATAATTTCTCAAAAATCCTGCACACCGTCCATCTGTTTCTGTCTTTGAATCACAAGTCGGTATGCTTTACCCTTCCACTTCTCAACAAGGATAGAGTTCAATTCAAACTCAATGCCATTGATTTCCTCAGTTCTCCATCCTTTGAGAGCAAGAAGGTGAATCTCTGTTGAATGGCGTCTCCGTAGTCACCTACGAAAAAGGCGAAACGGTGGACACGATGGATTCCGACACCACTACTGGCGGTACGGAAGGTGAAAACAACACTGTGTGGGGCAATGCTAAGCCTCATAACCCCTGGACAGCTTGGGATTAAGGTTTATTGTAAGCAAAATGCGGGATTGAGTTGATTGCTCAATCCCGCATTTTATTTTTTTGCTGTTGAATTTAAATCGCTAACTACTCAGTACCTCTTTTGAAAACTTTGAATAGAAAAGCCTCGAAAAAATGAAAGCGGCTTCGATAGTCAATGAAGCCTATTTCGTAGAGCAATGAAAGCGGCTTCGTAAGCAGATGAAGCCTATTGCATTTGTGGTTTAACGATTTTAGTCAGCGCTCCACCATCTGCTGCAACTCACTGAGGGAGGTTGCCACTTCGATGTAGTCGTGCCAGTTGCCACGAATCATGCCTTGCGAAGCCATGTCGTCGAGAAGGGCAATGGTGGAGTTCCAGAAGCCCTTCATGTTGTAGAGAATCACCTTTTTGCTGTGATAGCCAATGGTATGGGAGGCTGTCACAGTGAAGATTTCGTCGAGGGTGCCGATGCCGCCAGGGAGTGCCACGACGATGTCGCTCTGAGAGAGCAACAGGTCCTTGCGGTCGCTGAGATTGTCGCAGGGAATCTCTACGTCGAGGTCGGGAAAAGTCTTGCCGCCTCGCTCTACAATGGTGGGAACTACGCCTATGGCTCTGCCGCCATGCGCCTTGACTGCCTTTCCGATGGTGTTCATCAGGCCGATGTTGCAGCCGCCGAAAACTAAATCGTGCCCTTGCTCTGCCATCCACTTGCCCATCTCCTCTGTGAGACGGAAGTAGTCGCTGTCAATATGGGCGTTTGCTGAACAGAATACTGCTATTTTCATTGTTATTATGTTTTTTATGTTTTGCCGAGTGCAGCTAATCTTTTGCAAAGTTAAATAAAAACTTTGGATTTGATTTCTTTTTCTGACTATTATTTCTTACTTTTGCAAACAATATAACTAATCTACCATTGCACAGATGACTAAAAACAGAATAATAAGATATTTTTTGATGTGGATTTGCTGTTTGTCGAGCCACGTCGCTGAGGCTGTGCCGACCCTTCAGGACGGCGGGGCTTGGGCGAAGCAGGGCGTTACAGAGAGAAGGCTCAACGAGCTCGATGGACTGGCGCACCATCACGCAACGGGTCTTGTACAGGACAAACAGGGAATGATCTGGGTGGCAACATGGAACGGACTGAGCCGATACGACGGCTATCGCTTCGCGTCGTTCAAGCCGAAGGCGGGCGATGGATGCTCGATGGGCGTGAACCGCATCAAGGATATTCGTATTCGCGATCCTTATATATATTGTAATGTGGAAGGCTACTGCTTTGTCTTCGATATCCGCACGGGGCTGTTTGATGACAGCCATCTCTCCTGGAACAAGGCACTGCGCAAATGGGGCTTCTCCGGTCAGGGAACGAAACGGCTGATGACAGCCGACGGAGTGGAGTGGGCAGTGGACTCTCTGGGCGTAAGGATGAGCTACCGCAAGCCGTGTTATGCTACGTGGCTATTGAGGCAACCAGGATGTCAGGTGAGGGCACTCTTCCGCGACCGCGAGGGACGGATATGGGTGTGCTCGCGCGACGATGCCTCTGTGAGAATCTACGACGCCAATCTGAATCTTCTGGGATTTCTTGGAGCCGACGGCCGACTGCATGGCGAGAAGACTCCTTTCCGGTCGGCTGTGTACACGATGTTGCAAGACGAGGACGGCAGCCTATGGTTGGGATGCAAACCTGGTGGACTGTTGCATCTGTCGCCCCGTGCCGACGGCAGCTACGACATCAGCCGAATAGCGCTTGTAATCCGTGGTAGGGAGAAAGAACATCATGTTTACTCAATGCAGAAAGACCGATGGGGCAGACTGTGGGTGTCAACGCTGAACCATGGACTGTTCTGTCTTACCCGTACGGGAAAGAGTTGGAGGTGTCAGCCCATCGTCCTCTCTCATGATGACAAGACAGGCAAGTACTTGGGGGTGCGAATGATATATATCAGCCATCGTGACGAGCTGCTGGCGGGCACAACGCTTGGACTTTTCGCCACGAAGCTTACTGCCGCCAATCCAGCCTCGCTGCGCTTTATCCGGCATGAGCGTGAGGGCGGAAGAGACGGCAGCCTGAGTTGCTCTGCCGTCATGTTTATGGCGGAGGACAGGGCCAACAGACTCTATATCTGCACCGAGGGCAGCGGACTGAACATGGTGGAGCCCGGCATTTCGTTGCTCAGCAAAGATGTGGACTTCAGACACTTCGACAGGCGCGATTTGCCGGAGGACTTCCTCTTGTCGGCTTTCGCGTATGGACAATATATGTGGTTTGTGGGCACCAACGATTTGACGGGCGTGGACGTGGAACATGGACTATCGCTCTATTTCAACCACCGCACATGGACCGATGAGCTGATTTTCTCGGATGCGCAGCCCCTGAGATGGAAAGGCGGCAAATGGCTCATGGGACTGATGGACGGTCTGGTGCTGATGGATATGGACCGGCTGACGAAGCGCACCAAGGCACCGCGCATCGTACTGACAAAGGTGTCGGTGGAAGAAGGCGAGATGATGGAGGCGGTGAGCGCCCACGACACCATCTGCCTCGATGAGACAGAGCGCAATGTGAAGATTGAGTTTGCTGCCATCGACTATGCCAACACCCAGTCGATAAGCTATAGATTCCAGTTGGACGGCGGCGTATGGAACACCTTAGAGAACAGCCACACGGTGACGCTGCTCAACCTTTCGCCCGGTACGCACACGTTGCGGGTGGAGTCGAAACTGCCCACAGGACAATGGGCGGGCAACGTGAAAGAGGTGACAATCTACGTGAAACCAACCATCTGGCAGACTACTACCGCCAAGGTGCTGTATGTGCTGCTGGCGCTGTTGTTTATCTATACCGTGGTGTACGTGACGAGGACAATTCGCTCCTCCCACCGCAAGCAGAGGGAACTCTTGGGGCAGTATCTCGACCTGATGGAGAAATATGACAAGGAGAAACACCTCGTCGTGGCTGTCAAGGCTGCTGGGGCAGACAAAACTGCTGTTGAGGTGGCAGAAAAGGCTGCTGAGGAAACGGTTGTTGTCGACGGCCAACAGCCCTTGCAAGCCGACAGCCGCAGCATAGGCGAGGAGAGCCTGAGCGAGGAAGACCAGCGCTTCATGCAATGCGTGGTGGAGTTTGTGGAACAGCACATCGACAATTCCGACCTCAGTGTGACCGAGCTGGCAGCCAAGCTGAACGTCAGCAAGTCGGGACTGAACCGCAAACTGAAGAGCCTGTTGGGTGTGGCGCCCAAGGAGTTTATCAACAAGGCACGCATGAACCGTGCCGTGGCGCTGTTGCATCACAGCGACCTTCCTGTGAAGGAAATCGCCTATCGTTGCGGTTTCAGCGATCAGAACTACTTCGGTAAGTGTTTCAGGGCGGCAATGGGCGTCAGTCCGTCTGAATATAGGCAGAAAAACGGGCTTTGAAACGTTTTTACCGAACATTTGGAACGTTTTTACCACTCATGTCGGGGTTTTTTGGCTACTTTTGCCCTCGACATTCTACTTCAAATATTTAAAAACTAATAGCAAAAACCTATGAGAAAAGTAGCGATTATTTTTATGAAGAAGTGTTCAGTACTATTGCTGATGCTTCTTTTCCCGTTAGGAGTGCTGGCGCAAAGCGTCACCGTTAGCGGACAAGTAACTGACGAGGCTGGTGAACCTATCATTGGCGCAAGCGTGAGGATTCCCGGCACTTCGGTGGGAGTGGTGACCGATATGGACGGCAATTACTCTATCTCTGTTCCGAAAGGAAAACAACTCGAAATCACTTATGTGGGTTACAAGAAGGAAGTGATCATTGCCAAGGAAGGCAAGATGACTGTCCAGTTGAAGGAAGATTCCAACATGCTTAACGAAGTGGTGGCTATCGGATACGGAACCGTAAAGCGCAAGGACGTGACGGGTTCGGTTTCTTCGGTAGGCAACACAGAACTCGTGTCGGTGCCTGTGGCTTCGCCTGTAGAGGCCATGCAGGGTAAGCTGGCTGGTGTGCGCGTCACCATGCCTGAGGGCAACCCCGACGCCGAGGTCATCATCCGCGTGCGTGGTGGTGGTTCTATCACCCGCGACAATACACCTCTTTATATAGTAGACGGCTTCCCCGTCAGCAGCATCTCCGACATTCCTACCAGCGACATCGAGAGCATCGACGTGCTGAAGGATGCTTCCTCTACCGCCATCTATGGTAGCCGTGGTTCCAACGGTATCGTGCTCGTCACCACCAAGAGTGGTAAGGCTGGTAAGGTGACTGTGAACTACAATGCCTATGTGGGCTTCAAGAAGGCTGAGGGCAAGGTAGACGTGCTGGGAGTGGAAGACTATCTGAAGTGGCAGTACGAATTGTCGAGCCTCTCTACTGGTGCCAATGCCGGCAAGTACCAGCAGGTACTCGGCGGATGGGACAACATACCCAACATTATGAACTCGATGAAGACTACCGACTGGCAGGACGAGGTGTACGGACGCACCGGCAACGTGTTCAGCCATAATGTCAACATCTCGGGAGGTTCGGAGAAGTTGCGCTTCACAGCAGGATACAACTACATGAAGGAGAAAGCCATCCTGCTCACCTCTGACTTCTATCGCAGCAACCTGAACTTCAAACTCAACTATGAGCCCAACAAGAAGACCAAGCTCGAGTTCTCTACCCGTTACTCACGCACCAAGGTGAATGGCGACGGACAGAGCGACGCTACCGGCGACCAGAACTCTGTGCCTTCAGGCTCTTTCGGCCGTATCCGCCATGCTGTGGTACAGTCGCCTCTGACGGGCTCAGGAAGCCTTCTCTTCGATGAGAGCAACATCGATGACGGACTGGAAGACCCAATCACAGCCCTCAACGACAACTACAAGAAACGTGTTCGTGAAAACTTCAACATGAACGGAGCTTTCACATGGAAGATATTGCCCGAGCTTACTTTCCGCACAGACGTAGGTCTCGACATCTACAACAACGACTTCCGTTACTTCTTCGGCTCTACTACCTATGAGTCGCAGAACAACACCCTGGCAGAATACAAGAACATGCCGCTTACTACACGTACCCAGGTGAACCGCCGCACCGTGCGCAACTCCAACACTCTGCAGTACGACTTCTCAAAGATTCTGCCCAAGGCTCACAGCCTGAACCTCATGGTGGGACAGGAGAGCATCGTAAGCCGCGAGACACTGGCAACGACACGCATAGAGGGATTCCCTTCATTCTACGATGCCGACATGGCTTTCCACCTCTCTGCACAGGGCACTCCTACACGTGCCAACGAGTTCTACTATCCCGACGACAAGATGGTGTCGTTCTTCGGACGTGCCAACTACAGTTTCTTGGACCGCTATCTGCTTACCGCCACTCTGCGTGCCGATGGTTCAAGCAAGTTCTCTAAGGACAACCGCTGGGGCTACTTCCCATCAGTGGCAGCCGGATGGCGCATTATCGAGGAGCCTTGGATGAAGTCGACACAAGACTGGCTGAGCAACCTGAAGTTGCGCTTGAGCTACGGTGTGTCGGGTAACAACAACATTCCTTCTGGACAGACCAGCCGTACCTATTCTATCAAGGAGAGCTCATGGTTGCACCTGCAGACTCATGGCTCACCACGGGCAACGCAATGAGCAACCCCGACCTGAAGTGGGAAACCACACATTCGCTCAACTTGGGTATTGACTTCGGTTTCTTCAACAACAAGCTCAACGGTTCGTTCGAGGTATACAAGAACAACGTGAAAGACCTGCTCATGGAGATGCAGATCACAGGTAGCGGCTACAACACACAGTACCAGAACGTGGGCGAGACTAAGAACTCTGGTTTCGAGTTGACATTGAACTACGATGCCATCAACACCAAGAACTACGGTCTGAACTTCTCGTTCACACTCGGTCATAACACCAATGAGGTAGTGAGCCTCGGAAGCATGGACTCATACAGTAAGCCTTCTTATTGGGCAAGTACAGAAATTGGCTCCGACTACTTAGTGAAGCCAGGAAAGCCTGTAGGAACCATCGTCGGCTACAAACTGTCAGGAACAGGACGCTACGAGGTGGACGACTTCGAGGGTTACGATGCTGCCGCAGGAAAGTGGAAGTTGAAGGAAGGTGTGGCTGATGCCAGCGGTATTGTGGGCACAGTACGTCCTGGTACCATGAAACTCCTCGACAAGGACGGTTCAGGAACCATCAACGATGACGACAAGTTCGAGATCGGCGACGCAACGCATGGGCTATAGGTGGATTCTCTATCGGTGCACGTGCCTACGGATTCGACTTCAACGCCGACTTCTCTTACAGCATCGGCAACGATGTTTACAATGCTGACAAGATAGACCAGACCTCTACACGTGGCGGTATCTGGCGCAACCTTAGTACCATTATGGCATCGGGCAAGCGATGGACCAACGTAGACGAGAACGGCAACTTCATCAACGATGCAGCCAAGCTCGCCGAGATGAACAAGAACACCACTATGTGGTCGCCTTACACAACAAAGGCTGTGCTCACCGACTGGGCTATCGAGGACGGATCATTCCTCCGCCTCTCTACACTTACCTTGGGCTACACACTGCCTAAGACATGGATGCAGAAAATCTATGTTCAGAACCTGCGTCTATACTTTACCGCTTCAAATCTTTTCTGTATCACCGGTTACAGTGGACAGGATCCAGAGGTGGACTGCTGCCGCAACGTGCTGGTTTGTCCAGGCGTAGACTACTCGGCTTATCCAAGAAGCCGCCAGTTCATCTTCGGTCTTAATCTTACATTCTAAAAAAAAACACTTAAAGGAAACATCGTTATGAAAATAAAATATGTATTTACAGCCCTGTTGGCTGGCGCTACACTCATGTCGTGCAACGACTATTTGGACGTAGAAAGCGAGTCACAATACAATGACAAGGTGGTGTTCTCTAACACCCCGCTTGCCGAGAATACGGTCATCAGCATCTACAGCTGGTTTGCCGCCACCAATTCTCACCGTGCGCGCTACATGCCTTACTATGGTATGAATACCGATGCCGAGTGCTACTTCGACATGGCGCAGCTTCGTCGGACAACAAGACCTCGCTCTGCACTTACAGCGCCTTCTCTGCCAACAACTGGATGGCTTCAGGAAAAGACCCTAACGCCTTCACAGGCTTCTTCAACGGCATTGAGGCTGCCAACTGCTGCATCGAGGGAATACGTGCCTATGGCAATCCTGAGAGCAATGCCGACATGGCTTATCTCTTAGGCGAGTCGCTCACCCTGCGTGCGCAGTACTACTATGACCTCATTCGTGCCTGGGGCGACGTGCCAGCCCGATTCACATCGGTGAAGCAGAGCACCATCTACCTTCCAAGTCAGACCGCGACGTCATCTACAAGCAGATTATTGCCGACCTGAAAGAGGCTGCAGGCTATCTGCATGGCCAGGAAAGGCTGAGCGTACCAAGACGACAGAGCGCGTGAACAAGGCTTTTGCCTTGGGTCTGCGTGCACGCCTCATCCTCATGGCCGAGGGTTACAGCCAGCGTCCTAAATCGCTCGACGACCCAACCAACTATGAGGTGCGCCGCAGCAACGATCCTGAGCTTACCAGCACAGCCCTGCTGCAGGAGGCTTACGACGACCTGAAACTCGTCATCAGAGAGAGTGGACTCGCACTCGACGCCACTTACGAGCAGTTCTGGAACGACCTCGCTACTGACGTCATCACCATCGAAGGCTCACACAAAGAGTCTATCTTCGAGATCCATTCAACGACGGACGTGGACGATTCTTCTATCACTTTGGTGTTTACCACAAGTCGAAGAGCCCACACTTGACCAAGACCAACTATGGCGGACAGAACATTCCTGCTCCTACACTCTACTATGAGTACGACAATGCTGACCAGCGCCGCGACGTGAACTGTGTGCCTTACAAGTACGACAACGGCTACACAATGGCCAAGTTGGGTGACAACGATGCCTCTGCACCAAGCTTCAACTTCGGCAAGTACGACTATGAGCGCATGACCCGTACGGTGACTTCCAACGATGACGGTGTGAATCTGCCCGTGCTCCGCTACGCCGACATCCTGTTGATGGCAGCTGAGATTGCAACGAGCTGGAAGGTCCTGATGCAGCCAAGCCTTACCTCAAGGAGGTTCGCAACCGCGCCTTTGCCGTAGCCGACCGCCCTGCAAACGTAGAGGCTTATGTCAACGCCATCAGCTCGAAGGCCGACATGCTGAAGGCCATCCAGAAGGAGCGCCTTCTCGAATTCCCTGGCGAGATGCTGCGCAAGCAGGACCTCATTCGCTGGAACTTGCTCGGAACAGCCGTAAGACAGACCGTGACCGACATGAGAGCGTTGCGCGACCGCACAGGCAAGTATGCTGACGTGCCTACTGTGGTTTACACACGCACCAATGCTGCTGGCAAGTTGGAGTACTATGGCTTGGCTAAGGGTGAGACAGCAGCTCCTGCTGGCGAAGGCTGGACACAACTCGACTACGACTTCGTGTCTGCCACTGTGAAGGACAATATGCTGGCCAACTATTTTGCCAACGATCCAGACTCCCGTCAGTACTGGCTATATTCGACTCAGACATCAACGCGTCGAACAATGCATTGATCAATAACTATGGTTATTAAGTAAGAAGGAGTTGGGGGAGTTTTCTTTCCAAGAACTTCCCCCCAACTTACATACCTGAATGAACGGTAGATTTTTAGTTATATATTAAATCAACACAAAGGCCTCTTAGCTCGGGAGAAGCAGAGAGGCCGATTCTTTAATAATAAATTCAACAACATCCTCTTAAACCTACGAAGCCTCATGAAGACAGCTATATGTACCCTTTTGTGCTGGTTTACCTTTTCTACAGCCCTTATGGCACAAGACGCTCCTCTCGACTTTTCGAGGAGAGTCGCAGATTATCTGCTGTCACATCATAACCATCATTTGTCAAAGGCACAGGACGGACACACTCACATCGACAGCTATTATCAGGAATGGAGATACGTGAATGGTGTGCTCGGAGTGGCAATGCTCAATCTTGCCGATGCGGCAGGTGAAAAGAAGTATGAGCAGTTTGTCAAAGAGAACTTTGACTTTTATTTCGAACCAAAAATACAGCGACAACTCAAGAAAGAATACGGATCGGGCGTGCGCGACAATGCGTGGCGCAGATTCTTCTCCATGTCGAGCCTTGATGACTGCGGAGCTATGGGAGCTGCCCTCTCCGAACTGGCACGACGATACAAAGACCAACGTTACGAGAATTATCTCGACAAGATAAGCCATTACATTCTTACTCAGCAGGAGCGTATTCCCGAAACAGGCATTTACTGCCGGGGAAGGGTGGGAGAGCGAACTCTCTGGCTCGACGACCTGTATATGTGTACTTCTTTCCTGGCTCATCAGGGAAGTCGCAAGGGCGCATCGTCCGACTTGTTGCAGAGAGCGGCAGAGCAGGTATTGCTCTTCGACAGTCTGCTCTTCGACAACGACAAGCACCTCTATTGGCATTGTTTCTATTATGACACGACCCATGCCCACGGCACCGCCCACTGGGGAAGAGCCAACGGATGGGCGTTTCTGGCACAGGCTCTCGTGCTCGACAGATTGCCCGAAGAGCATCCTCTGCGAGACAGATTGCTGCAGCTGTTCCGAAAAAGAGTGGAAAACATCATCGCCTATCAGGACGCACAGGGCATGTGGCACCAGTTGCTCGACAAGCCTGACTCTTATCCCGAAACTTCCTGCACAGCCATGTTTGTCGCAGCCATTGCGCATGGTGTGAACAAGGGCTGGCTCGACAGTTCGTTCGCCTCTGTGGCGCTGCAGGGATGGAAGGCTGTCTGCAGTCAGATAACCCCTGAAGGACAGGTGAAGAATGTGTGCATGGGAACAGGCATCAGCCGCGACTTGCCTTTCTATTACAACCGACCGGCTCCGCTCAACGATGCCCACGGACTGGGAGCGTGGTGCAGGCAGGAATAGAAATCAATAACGTAACAACAAAAACAACAGAATAGATATGAAAAACTTAAAGCTAAAACTCACATTCCTGTCGCTGTGCGCCTTTGCTACAGCGGCTCATGCACAGCAAGTGAAAGGAAACAGCGTACTCTACACATCGTCACAAGGCAATATGCGCATCGAGATGTGTTCGGAAAGCATGTTCCGTGTAACCAAGGTGCCTGCACAGCAGATGCCTGATAATGAGAAGTGGATGGTGGTCAACTACAACTTCCCACAGGTGGATTTCAGCGTGGACGGCAAACAGATAAAGACCAGTAAGCTGCAGGTAAGCATTCAGGAAGCTCCCTGGCGCATACAGGTGGCTGATGCTTCGGGTAAGGTGCTCTACGAGGAGTTGACATCGGGCTGCAAGGACAGCATATATAATGAGGTGAAGATGAATCCCGACGAGCACTTCTTCGGCTTCGGTGAGCGCATGGACCGCATCGACCAGCGTGGACAGCGTGTTCACCTCAATGTGGAACTGGGACGGGGCTCAAAGCCTGCGGTAGGCGGCAAGGATATTCTGAGAGCCAACTACTGTCCTGTACCTTTGATGCTCAGCAACAAGGGCTACGCCGTGTTCTTCCATACTGCTGTGCCCAACGACTGGGACATGGGATGGACCAACAACGACAAGTACTGTTTCTCGGCACCTGGTGGCGACAACGACTATTATTTCATCTATGGCGAACAGTTGGAAACTTTGATTCACAGCTATCAGCAGCTCACGGGCGTGGCGCCTCTTATGCCACGTGCTGCTTACGGTCTGCACATCGGCTCGTACAGCGGTGGAACATGGCATCATGAGAGCAAGGCCAACGATACGTATGTGGTCAATCTCATCGACCGCCTGCGTCAGGAAAAGATTCCGTTCGACATGATGTGGCTCGACTCTACCTGGCGCCTCTTTGCCAAGTTGGGCAACGGAGGCTGTACCTTCGAGTTCCAGGATCAGTTTAAAGACCCAAAGGGCATGATCGACCATGCCTATAAGAATCATGTGGCAATGTTTGGTCTGCATATTCGTTCGCTGGTCGACAACGGCAAGCGCAACAATCTGCTCACCACAGCACAGAAGAAGGGACTCACCATTCAGGACGGTGGAACCAACGCCATCATCAACTTCTTCGACGACAAGGCTGTGGACTGGTGGTGGAAGAATGCAGCCAAGAAAGTGACCGACCTGGGAGCCAAGTTCTTCAAGACTGATGTGGGAAGCGCTCTGAACTACAACAATCCAAACATCGAGCAGAAGGCTGCCCACAACCTCTTCCCTATAGCCTATGCCAAGGCACCTTATGAGAACTTTGCCAAGCTTAACGGACAGCGTGGCTTCGACCACACACGCGAGGGCTATGCAGGTATTCAGCGCTATCCTTTCATCTGGGCTGGCGACTGGGGCTCGGAGTGGCAGTGGTTTGAACCTATCATCCGCGGCGGTATTAATATAGGACTCTCTGGTGTCGGCTATTGGAGCCACTGTATGGTGGATTCGAGCAGTATTCAGCCTACGACACGACCTCTATCTGCGCTGGGTGCAGATGGGAATGTTCTCGCCTGTGTCCATCCTCTTCGGTATGGATCATCCTCGTTATCATGCGCCATGGACTTATGGCGAGGAAGCACAGAAAATATTCATCCAGTACGACTCGCTGCGTTATGCGCTCCTGCCTTACATCTACACCAGCGCCTGGGATATGTACAAGACCAGCCGTCCGCTGATGACACCTTTGTTCTACGATCATTTGCAGGATGTCAATACCTATCAGATTTCAGACCAGTATATGTTTGGCCGCGACATGATGGTGTGTCCTGTAACGGTGAAGAATGCACTCTCGCGTCCTGTTTACTTCCCCGGTGGCGACTGGCTCGACTTTTGGACAGGTGAGCGCATCAGCGGACGCCAGTACAAGTCGTTCCTCACACCTATCGAGATCATGCCTATCTTCCTGCGCCGTGGAGCCATCATTCCCCGTCAGGAAGCCATGCAGTACGTGGACGAGCGCCCCAACACCAACATCTCGCTGCTCATCTATCCTTCCGAGCATTCGGTGTACGAAATGTATGAGGACGACGGCAAATCGCTCGATTATCAGAAGGGAGTTTATGCCGTCACCAAGATGGAGAGCCGACTGGCACAGAACGAGTGGATACTCAACATCACGACTCCTAAGGGCGACTACAAGCCAGTTTCGCACTACTACAGCGTAAGTGTTTACCTTGACAAGAAGCCTAAACTCGTTACTGTAGCCGGCAAGTTTGTCGATGGATGGAAGTACGACGAGAAGTTGCGCTTACTTACCTTCGATGCAGGCGAGGGCGATATGGAAGTGGTTGTCAAGATGTAAAATCAAGACTTTTGGGGGTTGAATACTTTGCCATAAAGCATATGGCTTTAACTTCTCCAACTACTCTAACTTCTTCATTTGCATTTATAAAGATATTACTATGTATAGAAACAGATTCTTCTTATCGGTTGCCGCCGTGCTTGCAGGTACGGTGGCAATGGCTCAGGGCTCTTACAAGGCTCTGAAGTTCAAGACAGCCACCTCGCTCTACAACTACGAGATGCTGCCAGTACACGCTCAGAACTATGAGCGCCAGCAGGCTTTCGAAAAGGCTTGCCAGTCGAAGAAAGCCATGCAGCAATACGTGAGCCAGTTGCGCAGTCGTTTTAGTCAGTTGGCTGGCGAAATGCCACAGCGTGGCAAACTCAATGCCAAGGTAGTGGGCTCGTTGAAGGGCAACGGCTTTATAGTCGAGAAGATTGTCTTTCAGAGTACGCCAGGCCGTTACGTCACAGCCCATCTTTATCTGCCCGAGAAGGTGCAGGGCAAGATTCCTGCCTGTATCGAGATGTGCGGACATGGACTCGACGGAAAGGGCACGGGTTCGGGAAGTGCTGAGCAGTTGGCTGTCAACGGCATTGCTTCCATGGTGGTCGACCCCTTCTCACAGGGTGAGCGCCAGCAAACCATCGATGCACAGGGCAAGAATCTTACCCGTGGTGTAACTACCGAGCATACACTCATTGCTCCGGGCTTCATCCTCCTTGGCAGCAGCCTTGCCGCACAGGAGTTTTTCGACAACAGCCGCGCCATCGACTATCTGCTCAGTCGTAAGGACATTGATGGCGACAAGATTGGTTGTTATGGCTTCTCGGGAGGCGGCACGCAGTCGTCTTATCTGGCTGCTCTCGACGACAGGGTGAAGGCAAGTTGTGTGGGATTGTTCTTCTCGTCGCGCGAAAGAACTCTGGAGACTCAAGGCCCAAGCGACGGATGTCAGTGGATTCCAGGCGAAGGACGCGAGCACATCGAGATAGCCGACATGGCGATGATGAATGCGCCAAAGCCTTTCCTGATTCTTGACGGACGTTTCGACTTTGTTGACCATTGGGGAGCCTTGCGTGGCTATGAAGAGGTGAATCGTTGCTACAGTCTGCTGGGAGCGCCCGACGCTGCCGAACAGTTTTATTACGACGACGGACACGCCATTCCCAAGCCCAGCCAGGACAAGATGGTAAGCTTCTTCCGCAAGGCTCTCTTGGGCGACGCACAGGGCGAGGTGAAGCCTTATACTTACTGGCGTAGTGACGACATGCGTTGCACCAAGACAGGACAGGTAAACTTGGAATACAAGGATGCGCTCAGCTCCATGCAGGAGTGTGAGGCACAGATGGACAGGCTGTCAGCCCAGCGCCAGGCTTTCTGTTCGCAGTCGGCCGACAAGGTGAAGGATGGCATTCTAAAGCTGTTGGGACTTCCTAAATTGAACGACCACTGGAATGCTATTGAGACTCGCCACGAATCGCAGCGCGACGTGGAGGAATATCGTTATCAGCTCGATTGCGAAGGTCAGTATCCTGTTCCTGTCATCGTCAGGATTCCGTCGGTTGCCAATCAACAGTCGAAGGTTTGCATCCATCTTGCTGATGCAGGAAAGGCAAGTCTGCTGATAGAGACCGATCGTCGTGATGTATTCTCCGACGGCACGATTCATGTTTATGCCGACCTGCGAGGTTTTGGTGAGACGAGCGACATTTTCGAGTACAACCTTTCCAAGTATTGGAATACTCAGTATCGTTCTGCTGTAACTGCCTTCATGCAGGCAAACCGCTCATAGGTCAGCGTGTGCAGGATTTGCGCACCATTCTCAATTTCTGTTCGGCTGACGAAAAGTTGAAGGGCCGCCAGATTACAGTCAAGGCTGACGGAATGAACGCAGTCGTAGTGATGCACGCTGCTGTGCTCGACGAGCGATTGGCTGGTGCCGCACTCACCCGCACATTGAAGACCTGGCGCAATTACATTCAGCACCCCGTGCAGCACGACATGATGTCGAACGTCATTCCTGGTGTCTTGCGCTGTTACGACATTCCCGATCTTCTTTCGTTGGCAAAGAGAAGGGTCGTTATCCAGGACTAAATCGTTGGCAGGCACACTTGCCGACAAAAACAAGGTGCAGTTTGCTATCCTTACCGCAGATCGTGCAATGAAAAAGTAAAATACTATTGATAGAATGCGCCCTGAATCAAAGTTGTTTGTTGGTTCAGGGCGTTTTTGTGTTTTCTTTTTTCGGATATTTTAGTACGCATTTCATTTGTTTTCCAAATTATTTTTTTTATCTTTGCATAAGATAAGCTACACTCGGCAATTTGAAAGCAAGCTTTCATTGCGCTCATTTGCATTATCTTTGCAAAAGATAAGCAGCATCTTTGCATAAGATTCAACACTTAAAAACTCAATAACAATGAAACATTTGGATTTTTCACTCTTCACATTTTTTGCCTTGCTGATATTCTCTCAGCCATCTTTCGCCCAGAAACCGAATGCGAAACAACTGCCTGTGCGAGAGAATTATGAGTGGCAAGGTGAGTTGCCCGTTTACGTCGAACAACTCAAACAGGAACTCACATACCTATGGCATGGGGTAACAGTCCTATCAAAAACTTGCAAAATGGAAGAAGGCTGCCCGTCAGAAGATATTTGAATGTATGATGCACCACCTCGCCGAGCCAAGTCGTGGGACATGAAGGTGATAGCCGAAGAACAACGAGATGGTTATCGTGCACAGAAAATCAGCTTCTGTGTCAACGCCTATGCCCGCATCACAGCCTATCTTCTTATACCCGACGGCAAGGGACCTTTCCCTGCCATCAATGCCCTCCATGACCATGGAGCCCACCTCTACATCGGCAAGGAGAAGATGATACGTCCCTTTGATGTCGACACCGCCGTTGTCGCCGACGCTGATGCATGGGCAAAGAAGTTGTACGAAGGTCAGTATCTTGGCGACTATCTTGCCCGTCACGGCTATGTAGTCTTCTCTGCTGACGCACCTCTTTGGGGCGAGCGTAGCCGTAAGGAAGGTATCGACCGCAACAAGTATGATATTATCGCCGGCAACATGATGATGCTTGGACGCGACCTTTCTGCCTTTATGACTTACGACGATATGGCTGGAACCGATTTTCTGTCTACTCTCCCTATGGTCGATAAGGACAGGATAGGATGTGTGGGATGTTCTATGGGCGCATACCGTTCCTGGATGCTTGCTGCCCTCTCCGACAAGATCAAGGCGAGTGCCAATATCTGCTGGATGATCACTACCGACGATCAGCTTACCCTGCGTTATGGACGAAAGGAGAACGGAGGGTTTGCCAACTGCATTCCTGCACTCCGTCAGTACCTTGACTATCCTCACATCGCCTCCTTGGCTTGTCCTCATCCTTCTCTCTTTATTAGTGGCACCCTTGACCATCTTTTCCCCGTCCCCGGAGTCAAGAAGCTTTCGCGCAGATGCATGCTGTATGGAACAGCCAACATGCAGACTCTCTCCTTACCACCGAACTTTGGGACGTGCCTCATTCCTGCGGACTTCGCATACAGCAGAAGATTCTCCAATTTCTTGACCAAAACCTTTGATGAAGGAATGAAAGGGACTTCCTGTAAATGAGCACGTCAAAATCTCCTATAAGCAGCACGCCCTGGGTTAGGAGTTTTTGCCCTTACATGGCGTTCCAACTGAACAGGTTGAAGTTTTTCGGATGAAGCGAAGAAGCTTTCAAATTTCTTAATATTGAAATTTGAAAGCCTTCTTTTTCTTCTTAAACAATTTCGGTTGCAGCCAATATCCCAATTTGGTACACAGAATTCCGATGCAGCTCCCGCCACGACATCGTTCAGATAATGCCGGTTGTTGTAGACTCGCAGATAGCCTGTCAGCGCAGCCATGGCGTAGCCCGAATATCCTATCCATGGCGACACGTCCTTATATTCTTGATACAGCATCTCTGCACCCATGAATGCCCTCGCCGTATGACCCGATGGAAATGACCTGCAGTCTCTGCCGTCGGGTCTTTCCTCGTTTACAGCCGCCTTCATGCCGAACGTAATGAGTCCCAATGAAGCGTACGACAGCGCTATGATGCCCAGACGTTCTTTAGGTTCGTTTTTCCCCTTTACGCCTGCTAACCTCAAGCCCCAGACCGTCGCCATGGGTGCAAACTGCAATACTTCGTCAGCCCTCAGATGATGCCTTCCCTCAGCCGACAGCCTTTCTGAACCTCGCGCTTCTGTTGCGCAAACCAACCATGGTTCTGAACATACAGCGCAGCCAGTCCTGTTATGACTACAGGTACCAGTACGTCCTTTGGTCGCAGCACGGGTTTGCAGTCTGCCGTCATCATGGGGGCGGGCAATGGTCTTGTTGCGGCTACAATAGAGTCGGTCTGTACTGTTTCCGTTGTTTCCAATGAGTCCACCGACACCATGGCAGAATCCTGCGCCCACAGCACAGAGTTGCAACAGCACCAGCAAACAAGTCCCAGCAGAACCCTCCGTCGTAGGCACGAAGGCAAAAGAACTGATAAATCCATCATCATCTTGAATGTATAAAAAGTCTATTTTGTGTGCAAAAGTACGAAAACTTTTTGATTATCAAGAACTTTTTACTAACTTTGCACCCGAATTTAGACAAGTATCAGGCAGCCTGTCGCCTATTAGAGTAGGACAGGACAGCCTTGTCGCAAGCGTTTTCGGAAGGATATTGCACCCTATTAATGGCTGGGAGGGTGAATTCAGCCTTCTGCATTGAATACATTAATAAGGTAAAAAAGATTTGAAAACATTTTTAGAATTAGGCGTCAGCGAGGACATTCGCCGCGCTATTGAGGAGCTTGGATTCGAGAATCCAATGCCTGTACAAGAAGAAGTAATCCCCTATCTCTTAGGCAACAAAAACGATGTCATCGCGTTGGCGCAGACAGGAACTGGTAAGACTGCATCCTATGGCATTCCTGTCATTCAGAAGACCGATGCTCAGAACAAGCAGACACAGGCCATTATCCTGAGTCCTACCCGTGAGCTTTGTCTCCAGATAGCCGATGACCTTAACAGTTTCGCCAAGTACATCGACGGACTCCACATTGCTGCAGTCTATGGCGGAACCGATATAGCAGTCAGATACGCACCCTCAAGCATGGTGTACAGATCATCGTAGCCACACCTGGTCGTCTTCTCGACCTCATCAATCGTGGCGTGGCTCAGTTGGAGCATGTGAACAATGTTGTATTGGATGAGGCTGACGAGATGCTCAATATGGGTTTCTCCGAGAGCATCAATGCCATCTTCGAGAATGTACCAGCGGATAGAAATACACTTCTCTTCTCTGCTACTATGAGCAAGGAGATAGAGAAGATAGCGCTCCACTATCTCCACGACCATAAGGAGATAGTTGTAGGCTCACGCAACGAGGGTGCCGAGCACGTCAATCACATCTACTATCTGGTGAACGCCAAGGACAAGTATCTTGCCCTGAAGCGTGTCGTAGACTTTTATCCCCGCATCTTCGCCATTATCTTCTGTCGCACCAAGTTGGAGACACAGGATATTGCCGACAAACTCATCCGCGATGGTTATAATGCAGAGGCTCTTCATGGTGACTTGAGTCAGCAGCAGCGTGACCTCACCATGCAGAAGTTCCGTAATCACAATGTGCAGTTCCTTGTGGCCACCGATGTTGCTGCCCGAGGACTTGATGTCGACGACCTTACTCACGTCATCAACTATGGACTCCCCGACGATATTGCCAGCTACACCCATCGTAGTGGACGAACAGGTCGTGCCGGAAAGAAGGGTACCTCGATCTCTATCATCCACACCCGCGAGAAGTTTAAGGTGAGACAGATTGAGAAACAGATAGGCAAAGATTTTATTGACGGCACCCTTCCTACTCCCGAGGAGATTTGTAAGAAACAGCTCTTCAAGACTATGGACGACATCATGAAGACCGATGTTGACGAGGATCAGATAGAGCCTTATATGGCAGAGATCAACCGCCAGTTCGACTACATCGACAAGGAAGACATCATCAAGAAGATGGTTACCATCACCTTTGGTAAGTTCCTCGACTATTATAAGAACGCTCCTGAGATAGTCAAGCCCGAAACCGGCAAGGGCTCTCGTGGCTCTCGTGGTGAGGGTAGAGGCTCAGAGGGTCGTGGAAAGGTGTCTAACGGTCGCCGCAAGCACGAGGCAGAGGCTGGATACAAGCGTCTCTTCATCAACCTGGGCAAGGCGGACGGCTTCTATCCTGGCGAGATCATGCAGTATCTGAACAAGCATGTGAAGGGTCGTCAGGAGGTGGGACACATCGACTTGCTCTCTAAGTTTGCCTACATCGAGGTTCCCGAGGAGGATGCCAAGCGTGTGATGAAAGCTCTCAACGGTACAGAGTACAAGGGCCGCACCGTTCGTTGCAACGATGCCGACGAAGAGGGTCATGGACGTAGTGCCCGTGGCAGTCGTAGCGAGAGTCGTGAGAGCCGCAAGGGCGGCAAGGGCAGCGAGAGCAGAGGCAAGGGGAAAGGCAGTCGTGCAGAGAGTCGTAGCCGTAAGCCTCGCAGAGAAGAGGAGACAGGCGACTGGCGTCAGTTCTTCCAGCACAACGACAACGTTAAGTTCAAGGGCGAGGAACCCAACTTCGAGGAAGAAGCTGGGCACGCCGCCGTCCTAAGAAGAAGTAGTCGCCTTAGCGACAGAACTCGCATGTAAAAGTACTGAATTTTAGTCTTTTTCTATATTGGAAAGGGCTAAAATTGCAGTTATAATCCTTCTGTATAAATATTCATTGCCTAACAGGACTTAACTGTGAAAAAATAATTTCCCAGTTGGGGAAAATTTTTTTTCCAGTTGGGCAGATTCCTTTTCCCAGTTGGTGCGTGTTTTTTTGGAAATCTCTACCTCACGGCATTATTGATAGATGAGGGTGAAGAGACGTTCGTCGGCGAAATATTCCTGGGCCACTTCCTGTATCTGCTGTGAGGTGATTTCGTCTATCTGCTCGTAGAGATGCTGGATGTTCTTGAGCCAGCCATAATGTAGGTAGCTCTTGCCGAAGTCGAGGGCGAAGTTCTCACGGTTGTCGCAAGCCACTCCGATCTGTCCCTTAATCTGCTTTTTGGCAGCTCTTAGCTGCGAAGGGCTGAGAGGACGGTCGATGAAATGTTGCAACTCGCGGTGTACGAGGCGGCGGCAACGTTCGATGTCGTGGACGTCACAGCCGTAATAGATGCTCCAGTAGCCCAGGTCGCTGTAGGTGGTCAGGTTGCTCTCTACGGTATAGACGAGGCCGTGATGCTCGCGAAGGGCGAGGTTGAGTTTGGCATTCATGCCAGGACCTCCAAGGATGTTGTTGAGAAGATAGAGAGGCATACGGCGTGCGTCATGGACATTGCAAGCCTGAGTGCCGTCATGACGTGTGCCTGATGGGTGTGTTTGGGGATGATGATAGTATGTGGCTCCTGCAGAAAGTCGTGATGAGGCAGTTCTGCTGACTGGGGGCGCTGGATAGCAGAGGCTGCGGACAGTCCCACTTGGGCTTTTCCAAGAGGCGTACAAGGCGGGAAAAGGAAATGTCACCATAGGCGAAGAAGATAGCATTGTCTGGACGATAATGACGATGGGCGAAGCGCTGAGCATCAGCTTGTGTGAAACTTCGTACGCCCTCTGCTGTTCCGAGGATGCTATGACCTAAAGGATGACCCTGGAAGAGGTGGTTCTCGAATTCGTCGTAGATGAGTTCGGAGGGTGTGTCGTTGTAGCTCTCTATCTCGTCGCAAATGACTTCTACCTCCTTGTCAAGCTCTGCCTGGGGATAGGTGGAGTGGAAGACGATGTCGGTAAGGAGGTCAACGGCCCTTGCTGTATGGTCGTGAAGGATGGCGGCATAGTAGACGGTAGACTCCTTGGTGGTGTAAGCCTGCAGGTCGCCTCCTACGCTTTCGAGGCTGTTGAGAATGTGCCATGCCCGGCGACGGCTGGTACCTTTGAAGGTGGTGTGCTCGCAGAAATGGGCAAGGCCTTCCTCGCCTGGCAGCTCGTCACGTGAGCCCGCCTGAATCTGATAGCCACAGTAGACGACGGGGCTCGTAGAGGGCAGATGAATGATGCGAAGCCCGTTGGAGAGAGTATGTGTATTGTAATTCATGGCTGCAAAGGTAGTGAAAAATTGTTTAATAATAGCGAATTCGTTTTGCTTTCTTTGGGTTATTCTTTATCTTTGTGCTCAAAAATCAAAATTAACAGTTATGGTAACAGAAATTAAGAACGGGATTTATTACGTGGGTGTAAACGATAGAAACAAGCATCTTTTTGAGGGGCTGTGGCCTCTGCCCAATGGTGTGAGCTATAACTCGTATGTGATTGTAGATGAGAAAGTGACGCTTGTCGACACTGTGGAGGTGGATTTCTTCACTCAGTTTCTGGAGAATATCAAGGAAGTGATTGGTGAGAGGGAGATTGACTATCTGGTCATCAATCACATGGAGCCAGACCACAGCGGTTCGATAGCTCTCATCAAGAAGTATTATCCCAACATCAAGATAGTAGGCAACAAGAAGACCTTAGGTATGCTGGAGGGATTCTATGGCGTGACCGATGATGTGGTGGAAGTAAAGAATGGTGAGACGTTGAGCACAGGCAGCCATGAGTTGAGTTTCGTGCTTATTCCGATGGTGCACTGGCCTGAGACAATGGTGACATTGGATGCTGCCAACAAGGTGCTCTTCTCAGGCGATGCTTTCGGCTGCTTCGGAGCGCTGAATGGCGGTGTGATAGACGAGGAGATCAACTGTGAGGGATTCTGGTTGGAGATGGTGCGCTACTACTCTAACATTGTGGGCAAGTATGGTGTGCCTGTACAGAATGCGCTGAAGAAGTTGGCAGGTGTGGAATTAGACTTTATCTGTTCGACCCATGGCCCTGTCTGGCACGAGCATATTGCGAAGGTGATGGATATGTACGACAAGATGTCGAAATACGAGACAGAGCCAGGACTGGTGATCTGCTATGGTACGATGTACGGCAACACAGAGCGTATGGCAGAGATTATCGCGCGTGCTGCGAGCCAGGCTGGTGTGAAGAACATCGTAATGTACAACATCTCTAAGACCCACCATAGCTACATCCTGCGTGATGTGTTCCGCTACAGAGGTCTGATAGTAGGTGCTCCTACTTATAATGCAGGCTTGTATCATGAGATGGAGGTTCTTCTCTCTGAGTTGGCCAACAAGGACATCAAAAAACATCTGCTCGGCTGGTATGGTTCGTATTGCTGGGCCAGCAAGGCTGTGGCGAAGATACAGGAGTGGAACGACACACGCTTGCATTTCGAGGCTGTAGGCGAGCCTGTAGATATGAAACAGGCCATTACTCCCGAGGTGAAGGCGCAATGCGAGGCATTGGGCAAGGCCATGGGTGAGCGATTGCTGAAAGGTGAGTAAGTCATCCTGTCGCCTTTTTAGATATTGAGTATAGAATAATCAGGAATGGTTATTTTGTAAAATAGTAAATCCGTAATCTTGAGTACAACAGATTACGGATTTTTTTTTATGCAGAACTTTCATCGATGGAATTTTGGAGGAAATAATAATTCCTCTAACTTCCACATTTGTGTAAGTTCTATCATATAAGGTGTAGAATAGACTCGTTTCCCTCGTTGAAGAGGAGGTCGAGAATACTCATGTTGGGCAGGAAACCCAGCTTGTGTTCATAGACCTGATAGTAGCGGTGCGGAACGAAGTCGGCATCAGGAAGGGGGTGTTTGGGTCGTATTGACTCACGATAGTCGCAGAAGTCCTTCAGTTCGTCGCCCTGCAGATAATGGTCAGTGAGCGAGAGATGGGGACGGATGTCGAGCAACTCAATCATCTTGTGGGTTATCTCCATGTTGAAATCAAAGAGAAACTCGTATTTCTTCTCAAAGAAAGGACGCAAGTCGTCCTGGTAGTAAGGAAAGAATGGACTCTCGCCATAGGCTGAGGCAAGGGCGTTCCAGTGTACATGGCGCCAGTTGGCATGATCGGATATGCGAATGTCTTTGATTGACAGGGAAGTGCCATGTGTAGTAGGTATGGTGAGAGCTTGTGGACCATTGGCTGTGGCAATGATCATGCGGTTGCGGTAGGTCTGCTTGACGAAGTTCTCGTGCTGCTCTATGAGGCACGTCTCGCTGCGCTGTAGTTTCTGATACCACTGCACAGGACCGAAATAGGTGGAAGAAAGAATGGAAAGCATGTTGTTTTCACTTAAATATCAAGTGGGCTTTACCTATCATCTGGTGTTTATGAACGATTTGCGGGCCTCGCTGCGTGCGTACAAGGTAGAAGCGGCAGTCGGGACAGCCACAACGGCGACAGCAAATGGCAGGAATGACGTAGCGCACCGTGTCGAGGATAATGGTGTCGCCAGGCAGTCGTTCTATGCGGCCAATGAAGTGGGCTTCGGTGACAGAGGCACCACGACGTGCTATCGTATCGGTGAAGACTACGAGGTCGCCACGCTTGAAGCTGTCGCAATATACCCTGTTCACTATCACTCGGGAACCAGACTTAAGGTAGGGCGGAAGCCCGCCTTGTGGAACCGAGAAGATAGTGAGGACGTAGGTGTGGACTGCCCATACAAGGAGCAGTGCCAGCACTAACGTGATGAGGTATTTGACGGCTACTTTCACTAAATGGTTAGGAGTTACTTGATGTTGTCGACAAATTTGAAGAGGCGACTCCAGCGTATGCCCGAGAAGCCAGGATGGTCAGGGCTGTGGCTCCACCATATAAAGATTGGTTTACCCACAATATGGTCTTCTGGCACGAAACCCCAGTAGCGGGAGTCGGCTGAGTTGTGACGGTTGTCGCCCATCATCCAGTAGTAGTCGAGACGGAATGTGTAGCTCTTGGCTACCTTGCCGTTGATAAGGATGCGGCCTGCATTGTCCACTTTCAGGTCGTTGCCCTCGTAAACCTTGATGCATCGTTCGTAGATGGGCAGGTTGTCGAGGGTCAGGGCGATGGTTTTGCCCTTCTGTGGAATCCAGATAGGACCATAGTTGTCGCGTGTCCAGCCTGTATTGGCATTGATAGGGTATAAGTCGCCGTAAGTGGCATCGGTATTGATGCTGATGCTTGCCACGAGTTTCTTGTTGGCCTTGAGAGCCAGGTAAGCCTTGCGGGTAAGCGGAATGACGCCACTCTGGTTGTAGGTGAGCAGGTCTTCGTTGGTGATGCCCAACTCGTCGGCCAGGTCGACGGGGAACTCGCCACGAAGTTTCATCTTATAAGTGTACTGCACGTTGTCGGGCTCCTTGTTGGGACGTCCGTTGAGATAAACGATACGGTTCTTAATCTGGAGGGTCTGTCCGGGCAGTCCGACGCAACGCTTCACGAGTTCTCGCGACGGTCTGTAGGACGGCTGATGATGTCGCCATACTCGCCAGGCATACTCTCGATGTAGTGGCGTCCTGTGGCGTACACCTGCTCGAAGTAGCGATAACGCTGCAGAGGAGTGAGGTGAGCCACGTCCTTAGCCAGGCCGTTCTGCTCCAGAATCTGTCTCCGAAAGGATAGACGAGATCGTGATAGTAGTCGCATGCCTGATAGCGCTCCTCGTTGACGAGGGTGTCGCCGGCAGGATAGTTGAATACCACGATGTCGTTGAGTTTTACATTTCCCAAGCCCTTGACACGGCGATAGTCCCAGTGGGGCCACTCTACGTAGCTTTTCACGTTGACCAGCGGCATGGTGTGCTGGGTAAGGGGCATGGTGAGTGGGGTCTGTGGAATACGTGGACCATAGCTTACCTTGCTTACGAAGAGGTAGTCGCCCGTGAGAAGGCTCTTCTCCAACGACGAAGAAGGGATGACGTAGTTCTGGAAGAAGAAGAGATTGATGAAGTAGACGGCTACAAGGGCAAAGACGAGCGCGTCAACCCAGCTCATGATAAAGCGTACGGGGCCCTCGGAATCTTTCCACCACTGCCAGCGTATCTTTTTGGTGATATAGACATCGTAGATAAAGGGCACGACAACAAGGCCGAGCCAACTCTGTACCCAGAGCAGGAAGGCAAGATAGAGGACCAGCACGATAGCGAACTTGGTCCACTGCACCTTCATATTGAGTTTTTGTTTCTGTTTGTCGATCATTAACTTGATAGAATTGTTTGATGGGGAATTAGAACTTAAAGAGGTCGGAAGTAGTGAGCAGGCCACTGTGGGTGGCAGTGAACTCAGCTGCCAGGACTGCACCGAGAGCGAAGCCCTTGCGTGAGTGGGCGCTGTGCTCAATGGTGATCATGTCTGCCTCAGAGTCATACATCACGGCATGGATGCCTGGCACCTCGCCGTCGCGAACGCAGTTGATGACCAAGTCGTCAGAGGTAATGTTCTGGTCGCCCTCGTCCTGATGAGCGTCGTTGGTCCAGTAGGTGACACCACGCTTCCAGTCTTTCTTGCGGTCCAGATTGTCAATAATCTCTTCGGCAAGGGTGATGGCTGTTCCGCTTGGGGCATCGAGCTTATGTACATGGTGGGTTTCCTGCATGCAGACATTGTACTGTGGGAACTGATTCATGATTTTGGCCAAGTAGCGGTTGACAGCCTGGAAGATGGCAACACCGATGCTGAAGTTGGAAGCCCAAAAGAGAGTCTGCTTGCCATCGGCACACAATGCCTCGACATCAGCCTTGTGGTCTTTCATCCATCCTGTGGAGCCGCTCACCACCTTGACATTGTGGCGAAGGCCTTGAGATAGTTGCCATAGGCAGCTGTAGGGTTGGTAAACTCGATGGCGACATCTGCCGAGCAGAACTCGGGGCTGTCGATATCTTCAGGGTTATTCACGTCAATCTTACATACGATTTCGTGGCCACGCTGCAGGGCAATCTCTTCGATCATGTGACCCATCTTGCCGTAGCCAATCAAAGCTATTTTCATCGTTTATTTCTTGTTTTGTTTCTATCTGTTTTATGCTTTCACGCACGTTCGTGCGCGAAACCTTTCGGCAAAAATAATCAAAAATATTGAAAATACGTCCTTAATAGTGACAATTAATAGAAAAATTTGGTTATTTTTGCAGTGATTTAGAGATAAAGCCCTCAAAAAGAGGATTTTTAGGACCAAAATAAGCAACATAAAGATTATGAAATACGTATTTGAGACCAAGATGGAAGTGCGCGACTATGAGTGCGACATAGAGGGAATCGTCAACAATGCCAACTACCTGCACTATATGGAGCACACCCGGCACCTCTTTCTGCAGAAATGTGGACTGAGCTTTGCCGAGATGCACCGCAAGGGAGTGGATGCAGTCGTGGCGAGGATGAATCTGCAATACAAGACACCGCTGCAGTGTGACGATGAGTTCTACTCGAGACTGTGGTTGGAGAAGCAGGGAGTGAGATATGTGTTCCATCAGGACATCTATCGTGCCTCCGACGAACGTCTGTGTCTGAAAGCTACCGTTGAGTTGGTGTGTCTCATACAGGGCAAGTTGGGCAACAGCGAAGACTACGACAGGGCATTCGAGAAATACTTTGCCTGAGAAACATACCACTGCCCCCTGACTCCTTAACAATAAAAACTTAAAACCGATAACGATATGGAACAGCTACTGCACTATGTTTGGAAACATAAGCTCTTTCCGCTCACCGCTCTCTGCACGACATCGGGAAAGCCGGTAGAGGTGATTGACCCGGGACTGCACAATCGCAATGCAGGCCCCGACTTCTTCAATGCCAAGGTGAAGATAGACGGAACCCTATGGGTGGGAAACGTGGAAATACACGACAAGGCGAGCGATTGGTATGTGCATAGACACGACAAAGACGAGCGGTACGACAATGTGGTTCTGCATGTGTGCGGATGTGTGGACACAGAGGCGAAAAACAGTAAGGGAGAGGCTTTGACGCAGATGCATTGGATATTCCCGACAAGGTGATGAAGAACTACAGAGAACTGTTGTCGGTAGACCAGTATCCACCTTGCTATCAGATCATCCCCTCGCTGACGAGTCTTACCGTGCATGCATGGATGAATGCCCTGCAGACCGAACGCTTAGAGCAGAAAACCAATGCCATAGAGGATCGGGTAAGAAGATGCAATGGTGACTGGGAGAATGCTTATTTCGTGACCCTGGCACGCAACTTCGGCTTTGGTGTCAATGGCGAAGCCTTTGAGGAATGGGCTTTCCATATACCTTTGCAGGCCGTGGGACATCACCGTGACGACATTCTCCAGATTGAGGCCATCTTCATGGGGCAGGCAGGACTGCTGGAACTGAACACCATACCGGAAAGATACCAGAAAGATGCTCTGAACGACGGATACTTTGCCAAACTGAGGAATGAATACAAATACTTGGCTCATAAGTTCAACCTGACCCCGATGGACTACAGGCAGTGGAGGTTTCTGCGACTCAGACCGCAAAACTTCCCGCATATCCGAATCTCGCAACTGGCACATCTGTACTATCAGCGCAAGGCAGGACTGAGCCAACTCGTAGAGGCCGCTTCGGTAGAGGATGCCAAGAAAGTGCTTGCCACGGCTGTGACGCCTTATTGGGAAACGCATTACACCTTTGGAAGCACCAGTGTGAGAAACGATAAAAACCTGTCTCCATTCTCGCTCAACCTGTTGTGTATCAACACCGTGGTTCCCATACTCTTTGCCTATGGCAGACATAGGGGCGAGGAGAAATATTGCGACAGAGCTTTCGACTTTCTGGAACAGTTACGACCCGAGAACAACTACATCATCCGACTCTGGCAACAGTGTGGACTCGTGGTGGATAATGCCGGCGACTCGCAGGCGCTCATCCAGCTCAAGAAGGAATACTGCGACAAGAAGGAATGTCTGCGCTGTCGTTTCGGATACGAATATCTGAAACTCTAAGCATCCTGCTTTGTCGCATCTCTCTCAACTCAACATTCAATTTCCAACAAACCAACGCTCAATACTCAATCTCCGTGGACCAGCAAGAAATACTCAATACTATCACCCTGACACGACTGAACTACTTCAGCCTGGCAGGAATACTCGAACTCTATAGAAGAACGGGTTCGGCGACAACCATATTCGAGAACAAAGACCATATCAGAGACATTCTGCCTGATGCCACGCCTAAACTCGTGGAAACGTTGAAAAACTGTGACGAGGCAAGGCGCAGGCTGAGGTGGAGCTGGAATATGACCTGAAATATGGCATTACTCCGCTCTGTATGAGCGACGAACGATACCCGCAAAGACTGCGCGACTGCGATGATGCACCGCTGATGCTCTTTTATAAAGGATCGGCAGACCTGAACCAGAAACGGGTCATCAATATCGTGGGAACACGCCATTGTACGATTTATGGCGAAGATGTCATCAGGCGATTTGTTTCAGACTTGAGGCAACTATGCCCGCAAGTCCTTGTTGTGAGTGGCTTGGCTTATGGCGTCGACATTCATGCCCATCAGCAAGCTCTGAACAATGGATATGAGACAGTGGGTGTGTTGGCTCATGGTTTGGACAACCTTTATCCTTCGAGCCATCGTGCTACGGCTGTGAAAATGTTGAGTCAGGGCGGACTGCTCACGGAGTTTCTTACCCAGACCAATGCTGATAAAATCAACTTTGTAAGGCGCAACCGTATTGTGGCGGGCATGTCGGATGCTTGTATCCTCGTGGAGAGTGCCGCCAAGGGTGGAGGACTGATCACCACCGAAATATCTCAGGCTTACAACCGCGATGTCTTTGCCTTTCCTGGACGCGTAGGCGATGTGTACAGCGAGGGATGCAACAACCTGATACGCAGCAATGGCGCTACACTCATCACATCGGCAGAAGACTTTGTGAAAGACATGAGGTGGCAGGACGATGCCAAACTGATGAAAGCCAAGCGGCAAGGCATAGAGCGGACGCTCTTTCCTGACCTCTCGGCAGAGGAGCAAGCCATTGTCAATGTGTTGGAAAAGAACAACGACCTGCAGATCAACCTCATCAGCATTCAGTCGGGGATAGAGATAGGAAGGCTCACAGCCCATCTCTTCTCTTTAGAGATGAAAGGCATCGTAAAGACTTGGCAGGAGGAATGTATCATCTGCTGAAATAGTGATTTTTCGAAAAAATTCTGCTAAAATATGCCTAATAGCTAAAAATGAGCGATTTACAAGTGTTTCACCTCAATAGAGGTAATGACTTGGTAATAGTTTTAACTTCTGTATTATACATAAGTTTGCATTACTTGTCAAACAACTCTTTTCGGTGACAAAGGTACAACATTTATGTGGATTGATGAAAATCATATCCATTTTTTAGATTTTATTTTCAGTTGCTGCCATATACGTAACTACTCAACACCCCTTGGATGTGTCAAATCCGCAAAATATTGATGATTTTGGCTATATTTATGCTACAAAATAGGCTATTGTGTCAAATGAGTACTTGAAATTCATTTTTAGGGGCTGAGTAGTAACAAGAACATCTGAGACCTATAGAGAATGAACGCCAACCTGTGGGGAGGAATAAATTGAAAAATGCTTCCATACTGCGGGAGTACGGAAGCATTGGTATGGGGGAAAAGACAAAAGATTATTGCAGACTCTTGTCAAGAATTTCAAGAAGAATGGTAGGGTCCTCGTGGATTTGCTCAGCAGTGAGTCCTCTCTTTTCCACTTCTTCAGCGACGGCAGGATAGTCCTTGAATTTATCCTTTATCTTTTTCAACAGTTTCTTTTGAGAGTATTTTTCTCTTTTGGAATTAATTTTTTTATCCTCAAATAACATCCAATAGTAAACATGCTTGCCGCTATCAACCATATAGTGATATGCCCTACAGTCTAAATAAACGGTAATATTTGTCCATATACCAGTAAAACGACCTGCTGTGGGTGGAATTGTCAAAAGCAAATGGTTCCATATAGCCAGTGACATGTTTTCCCTTGAAAACTTCAGTTGCCAAAAATGGAAATTTAGGGTCGTCATCTATAAGGATGAAAATGCGTTTCTTGCCATCCTGGAGAGCATTATCCACCTCAAGGGATTTAATGTCTACGATTTTGTATTTTACATCCTTACCATTTTGTGTTTCACTGAAATAGATGTTTTTCTTCATAAAGTGGATGTCGTTCTGCAAATAGCCGTTAAGTACAGTACCATCTTTAAGAGTTAGCACTGCCTTAGGCCATACGACTTTGGGTTTCTTGGCGTTTGCTGTTATCGCAAACGAGAATACCATTAGGAAGATGATAAAAAGTAACTTTTTCATATGTACGTTTATTTAATGTTTCGATAGATATTTTTAACACTACAAAAATTTGATTACAAAAACTTTGTCATAAATCATAATCAAGGAAGTTATTCCAAAACTTCATCAAGTTTTCTGACTAATATAGTAGGGTCTTTACGAATCTCTTTCATACTTAGACCTTTGAGTATTTCCTTTATCTGAGGATAACCTTTAAAATACATTTTTAGCACAGTCTTTTGACCAATTCCCGCAATACTATTATCCATCAATAGTTCGTTAAAATTTGAGTATATGGCTATGCGGCCTTAGGCTGCCAGCCAATGAGTTCTTTGACAATCTTACTAATTAAAGTTCGGTTCGGTCGGCATCGGGACATGTCGAAAATTAATTTCGTATAGTTCGCATTGAACATCAACGACTTAACTTTTGCCATGGAATTGTCCATACCATTGTCTTTTATGAAGACCTTGGCGGC